>Ga0325401_1003647_pt1 | contig 14208 bp, 11 predicted proteins | sample PopdelMetagenome_FD_205666 | JGI IMG/M metagenome (GOLD analysis project Ga0325401, IMG submission 205666) | Populus deltoides microbial communities from Bellville, Georgia, United States - Xylem-PdKOR-R2 | ecosystem: Host-associated > Plants > Phyllosphere > Stem > Wood/Secondary xylem | place...
CCAGGAACAAAAAGGAGAGAAGAAAAGAAGAGGGAAGTTTTAGAGTTCAAGGATGGAGATTGTGGAGAAGCAGCTAGGGAGGAAATGAGGGTATTTGTTTGTTTTTTTATTAGTGAGTGAGTGTTGATTAAAAATGAGAGTAAAAAATTTGGGATTCGGTGTGATGATGAGGAATCAAAGCATTGAGTTCATCAAGGAGGGGGTCTCTCTCTTTCTTGGGGTTTTCAAACGGTTTGGGAGGGTTTAATAAATTAAAAAAAAAAAAACAAATTCTTTAGCTGAGTTGAAAAGTCGAGACTTGAGCCTGTTATTGTTGTCGTACTACCATTGGATTGGTTTTTCTTTTGCAATTTGTAAGTATGTTTTTTTTTTTTCTAAATAGGTTTTCGTGGCAAATGATCGGTGGTGTACTGTGACTGTTAAAGTCAATATATTGGCACTATGCGAGAGAGTTCGTTTTTTCATTCAAAAAATGCTTTTTAATATATTTTTTTTTTATTTTTTTTTAAATTCTGTATTGTTTTGAATAAATTATAAAAAATTAAAAATTATTATTTTAATTTATTTTTAACTAGAAAACACTTTAAAATCAGTAATCTCAAATATTATCTCCATTGTTGTTGTACTCATTGAAAAAAAAAAAAAGAATGAGTGAGTGGAGACATTATTTTAAATTTTGACTTTAAATTTATATTATAATCATAACTGATGGTTTTTTAGGTCGGGTAATAAGATATTTGTGGGAGATACTTTATGAAAGCAAGAGATTGTTTTTGTTTTTTTTGTTTTAAAAGTGTTTTTGAAAAAAATTAATTTTTTTTATTTTTTTATTTATTTCAAATTAATATTTTTTTGATATTTTTAAATTATTTTGACGTGCTGATATCAAAAATAATTTTTAAAAAATAAAAAAACATAATTTTAATATATTTCTGAGTAAAAAGCAGCCACAACCACACTCTCAAATACAAAACCTTTATAAGATATTAGAATTTAGAACAAATCTATTATGGTATTGATTAATATTAGTGTTATTTAAGCCTTTTTTTTGGACTAGATAAGATGCCAAATTAATTTTAAATGCTTTCTTTTTTCTTTTTGAATCAGCATTGCATGTGTGTAGTGTTTTTAATGATTTTCACAGATTTTGGTTAGGATTTTAATCAGTATCATTGATAACTTTTTTTTTAATTTGAGGAAGCTTCACTTTTTTAAAAATGTACTTTATGAGTTTGGTTAAGTGAGTAAAATCTTGACTGTCTCAGGTTTTTACAAGAAATGCACGTCTTAACTCGAACTCAAAATCTATTATACAGATTTCAAACTCTTTACTATCACACTAAGTCTTGGAACCTTTGGCAATATCATTGATAATACACACTCCTTTTCAAGACCATTTATTTGATTCTTTCAGATTTAATTAAAAAAATAAAAAGTCAACTTGGTCCTCAAATTTATCCATTTAAAACGAGATGAAAGTTTGTCTCTGCAATTTGTTTTTTTTTTAAATAAAAGTTATTGCCCCACAAAGGCACAAACAAACAGCTTTGTAAAGAATTTTCAAGTGAACAGCTCTCATTCGGATTTGTTACAGAGACGAGAACCGCAGCGAGATTGATTGATCTTCCAATAAATATACGATTTTGTTCAATTAATTCACTGCCAAGTGTTGACTGAACAAACTTGTCATTTGTGAGATAAGTCCTTGCAAGCGATAGAAAGCTACACTTATACTCGACGGATGAAATAAAAGTTAATCATTATTTTTTTATTGTTATTTTTTTTTATTTTTATTTTAAATTATTTTTTTATTTTATCATTTAATATTAAATTAATTAAAAATAAAATATTTTTATTGAGGGTCTAGAATTTCATGAGTTATAAATTTTAGAGATTAACTTAGATTTAAAAGGTTTCCTCGAGTTTATTTATATTAAAACTTATATTTTTTTAAAATTCATCATTCAACATTTAAAAATCATTAATTTTTAATTTGACTTGTTTTATTAAATAATTTTATTGTCTTGAGTTTTTATTTAAAAAAAAACAACTTCTATTAGTATTTTTCATGTGTGTGTGGCATGCACAGGATGCCAACTCCACTCCCTAGCAATTCCATGAACACCCACCCCATATTGCTGACTTAACCAAATCCACCAGACGGTAGAAAAAGAGAGGCTGGCCACCTTCTACTCTCGGGTGTTCTCCTTTCAACGCTCTAATTAATCACTCTCTTTTTTTAATATACACGACCATCAAGATTTAATTATTCTTCCTTCTCTCCTTTTGTGTGTTTTTAAGATCTGTGCACGCAAGAATAGTGATGAAATCCGTCAATAAACAATGACATTTCTTATTAAAAAAAACAGAAGAAGAAGAAGACGACGAGGGGTTGAAGTGGGCATCTCCAATCAAAGTCTAACCCACCTACATAATTTTATATATATATATATATATATATATATATATATATATATTGTTTTGGGGGATCTCGCCCACGAGTTAATCCAACAAAATCTCCTAATGAAAACAAAAACCCTAGTCAGGAACCTCCATTAAGAAGAAAGAAAATAGAAAAAAAATAGTCCATCTGGTCTCATTTGATTCTTCACATCCTTCCAAACCACCCACGCTAGAACAAGACTCTTCTTCTTCTCTCTTGCAATATAAAAAACCTTGAGTCTTTACACCAGGCAGAACAGGGGGGACGGGACGCGCGTTGATGATAATCACATAAAAGTGGACGTTTAAAGTATTTTGGTCTCCATTGTTTGTTTGTTTGTTTGATTAAAAATAATTTTTATTTAAAAATAAATTATTTTTTAATGTATAATAGTATCATGAAAAATATGTTGAAAAATATTTTCTAGTTTTGACTATATCATGAAAAATAAATTATTAATGTTTTTTTTAAGTTTATTAAAATAATGAGAAACAAATCTTACAAATTAAAAAGTTGAATGAAAATAAAAATAAAATTGAAAAAAAATCTAACTTCTTAAATTATCTCAAATAAAATAAATTAAAATTAAAATAGTGAAGGTCAAATCTAACAGATAAAAAAAATTAAAAGATGATAGGATTAAAGAAATAACAATTTGTAATTTCATAAATTATTTCAAATAAAATAAATGACAGTAAAAAGAATGAGAACAAAATCTGATAGATAAAAAATTTCAATTAAGAAAACGATAAGAGAAAAACAAATAACAATCATAAAAATAAGGATCAAAGTTGATATAAAAATAAAATTAAATCAAATTTTAAGGGATGAAATTGAAAAAAAAGGATTAAAAATAAAATATATAACAATTAAAAGTTTGAGGGCCAAATTTAATATAATCAGCAAATAAAATGATATTTCTAAAAATTTTATAACTTTTAAAAAGCGTTTTTCATCCAAAATAAAAGGAAGACACTTTCTTTAAAACCAAGTTAATTGTTTTAAAATTAAAAATCATTTTTTGTTAACCAACTTTTCTAATAACAAACAAATAAAAATTTAAAAAACTAATTTACATGAAAGAAACATTCCTTATTATTACAGTACAGTAAATCAAGTATCTTAATTTCTCCAAATCCACTTGTGGTGTTTCGGATGATTATCACTTACCAAATGGTCAAAGGTTTTGACAATTAGTGCTTTAGAGACCACGATGAATTGCGATTATGTTTAAACCCATTATGTTCTCCTTTATCGTATCCCTGCTCAATCCAAGAAGTCCCTACCCACCAAAATTAAAAAAAAATAATAAATAAATAAATAAATAAATAAGAACAAAGCTTTCCAACCACACATGCCAACTGATCCTGTCAAATGATAATGGCTCGGAAGCATCAGGCACGTAGGAGAGTAATTGATGTACCATTTCATTTTCCAAAAGAATCATAATGTTGTTTGATGTTGCTTTTTTTTAAATGATGCTGCAGTGAAAATGTTGAATTTGGAACCCACACGGTGGAGGACACTGCTGCAGTGCTGCGTCTATATTTATATGATATTTAAATCGTGGGTTTTCGGTTTTTTTTTTAGAGATTTCAAAGTCATTCTAGGGTTTTGTTTTTCAAATAAAGAAGATATGTATTTTTTTTCAACCACGTGGTTTTTTAAGTACTGTTTTGGAAAGCACCTTGTTAACAAAAACATGTGTTTTTCTTAAGCATGTTTCCTCAACAAACAATTATTTAGTTTTTAATAGATATAAATTGGTTTTTTTTTATATATTTTTTTTAAAGCTATATGACACGCTTCTCTGTATTTAATTTTATGAATTATTATTTGATAATTTTACTTGTAGCACACATCTTTTATACACCCAAGATTATTGAAGAACAGGGGACATATTCTATCACTAATAATTATCTTTTTGCTACACCTAATTACAGCCGCACGAAAGGTCAATAAAAATCATACCTCGTGGCACACTCACTCCTCCAATCATGTACCGGGCACAAATCCAAGCTCGTACCAACCAACCACCACCTTGATTAGCCTATGACATGGTTTTCTCCTTCATGAAAAAAATTCTAAACTAGGTACATAGATATAACCGGCCTCACCAAACAGGGACCAATTTTTCAGACAAGGACTGAACTCAGATATGCAATGCACTCAGGATACTTTTCTTTTCCTCCACAAGTAATAACTCAGGAACTCTCGGGTCACGGGTACAATTGCACAGTAGACAATAGAGAGCCCAACATTTTTTTTTTGTGTGAAGTCGCATGCACAGGTGCTAGCTCTACCAGATATTTGTGTGCCCTCGAGCTCCTCCTGTCGCTGTATAGAGTACCGGAGCAGCCCCTCCGCTTTTTGGCATCTCATGAGCAGCCGTGAATGATGAATTAGCCCAGACCTATTTAAGAATCAGACACGAGTCAAATGTAGGTGTGGCAGTCCTAGTTAGCAGCTTTGGAAAAAGAAAGAGCTCGTGGAAGTGGTGATTCATATTTGAGTTTCATTTGAAATGAATTATTCTGGCTCCTACCACAAAATCTGTCACTACGTTTCATTAATTTAATGTTCACCAAGTGTGTCGTAAGAACTATACCCTGGATCTGGATGGATGTGAAAATAAATCAAAGTCCCTGATTCAACTCAGTCCCATTTAACTCAGCCAGATGAATTTGAAATTGACAAGCCAGAACATGAAAACAATGAATCAAACCTACCAAACTAGTGATAGTTTAAGGTTGCGGCAAAGTGCTTGAGATTAAAAAGTCATGTGCTGAAATGTTGGTAGGTATAGAAAGGGATTGAAAGCACAATTCTGCATCTAAGCCATTCCTAACAATCCAACTTTCTTGCCAACTCGAACAAGGATGTCAGTGCTGCTCCCATTTGGATTAATTTCAGCTAAACAATAGCAGGTGTTGTAGGAATATCACTTGCATCCAAATGGGTCAAACCTTATGGTCCCATATCACTAGAGTAGATTTGTCTCCTTGGTCGAGTTAAACTCAAATATTCTCCTCTTGGTGATCAATTATTACTCCATTTGTGACCAATCACGGGGACATTTTAATTTCTATCCTACCTTTTTCCCTTGCACTTAACAGCTCATTCACCATAGATTGCGGCCTGTGAGACACACTTTTAATAAAGTTGTAGCCCTAGATTCACTTTAATGTTTCCCCAAAGGAGTTTTCTTTTCGGTTTAAAGGGATGCTAGATTAAGAATTTGAGCGTTTGGGATATCCACAGGCTGATGCACCTGGCAGAGCTGAAGAATACAAGGAGCGGTGGACACATGAATGACAGAATACTACTCCTTATTGCCAAACTAAACGCATATGATCTGATTTCTTGGCGAGCAAGATCCAGATAATAAGATCAAACTTCCTGGGAAGATATCTGCAAATGCAATCACTGCTTGACAAACCAATGGGACGAGTCATTGGACAAATAATCGTGGTTTCGGAGCATGGAGATCCTACCTGTGCATACAACTCTATATGTAGATTTTATATGTTCGACATTTGAAAAGAAGAATGAATCATGAAAGTAATTCCTCCTATATTTTCCTTCATTCTCTTTGTAAGGCACAAGTGGACATTCGAGCCAAATGTACACTAAAAAAGATTATTATTTGTCCTTAAACGATTCACCATACAATAAAATCGTTGACAAAATATACGGCCCTCATGGACAGATATTATTTGGTTGTGCCAATAACACTAATGGTCATGCTGAGCATCATCAATCACTTTCTGTGCTTCTTCTCGGATGCATGTGAGATTTGATTTTATCTCCTTGCAGATTCTTCCTTCAATTAGGTTAACAGGCAACCACATCTTAGGCTTTACATCCACCAAATATGAAAGAGTTGTCTCATACTCTTGACCAGCGGAATCTTCAGTTTTGGGTTTAGCAAGCTGCATGAACCATCATATTTGAATCATATGCTTTTGCAATGAAAAGTAGAAAACAAGAGATTCTCTACAGACTTACCGCTGAAAGTCATAAAACGAAAGAAGAAATTATCAGGTTTGCCAATAGTTGTACTCCGTCCTCTCAAAAAAAACACGAGACCCACTATGAAAATAATTCATAGGTCCCATGCTTTTGTGAGGAGTACAGTTTTTGATAAACCGAATAATTCCTCGAAAAAATCATTCATTGTACATATCATTTACATGCAGTCAACTATTGGGTCAAACACAGAAACGGAAACTAAATGGCTTGCCAGTGTGCCAGGAGGGTCAATAACAATGTACAAACAATGATAGAATAAACTCAAACTTTTGAAGATTAGACAGATGATATAGCCTCCATAAGGCTGGATGGAAAAGAAGGAAAAATTGCTGATTCTTAATAATTAAGGAATTGAAAGCATTTTCAATTGAGTTCAGCATCTAAAAGGATTATAAGTGGCATGAAACATTTTTATGCCAAATTTTATCTATATAGTTTCATGTAAATCAGATGTCTTGCAGATGTAAATATTGTTTGCTCTTAATCTAAAACACAATATCACGGTCAAAACTTTATACACTGGTTGGAATGCCTAGTTATCATCAACTGCAGAGCCCAAAGAGAGAAGTCACTAGTGGAGTTAGATATACACATCAGACACCAAATCTTAACGCAAAACCTTTGGCCATTGGGCTGTGGATTTTTCACCTGGTGCAATGGCTGTGCTCACTGCTCAGGAGTTTGTACATAGCATCTCAACATGATATCATAAGCCAGTAAAAAAATTGATTCAACATGTTACCAGATTCTTGGTTCAATCGTTTTTGGGAAAGTCTCTATAGGTTGGAGTTCTGATAAACTCAATTCTCCAAGCTGCTTACTATAGGATACCTTTGTTACTACCATTATTTCACACCATCCAGGAACTTTCATAACATCAAGTACTATTCTAATTTTCTTGAACACAAGAACAACGTAAATCTTTCAGGTGCCGGCCATGTCAGCTGTAACCTTTCCAGAGTAAGCAAGAAACCAGATCCTATATCATTCTTAATGATGAAAATATGAAGTTTGCACTCCTAGAAAAAACTGTGCTAACTTGGATAGACTTTCTGTTAAGGTCTAAAGAGCTTGATTGAAGTCTCAAATATACAAAGTCATAGCCAGTGAATACGGAGATGCTGAACAACCAAGAAACAACTAATTCGTACCTGTTCAATAGACCACTTTCCTTCAAAAAACTGAAAGTCACCTTCTGTCATCTTAAATTCAATATCACGCTTTTCCCCAGAAGCAATAGTCTGAAGATCTCTCTCATAACAATCCAAAATTGCTTTTGCATTAAATTTTAGGCCAAATGCCAAGTTTTGCTGTCCAATCTGTTAATACAAATACAATGATATAATAAGGTCAAGAAAATATGTTTCAGCTAAACTTGTGACCACAATTTATTTAAGAATGGGGTTTTCAATTCAAGTCGTAGAAAAAATTCTACCAATGACCTATGATGCAAGTTTAGATTTCAGTCGAATAAAAATACAGAGAAAGGCAGCACATGTGTGTTTGTGTGTTGCTGTGCACCTGTGTGTGTGTACATTCTTGTGCAATTGTGTGCATGTGCGCGGAGAGAGAAAAACAGAAAGGCACAATGCTCATTTCAACCACAATGATAAATCACAAGTTGATCAAGGTTTTTAGTAACTTGAAGAAAAAATATTAACTAATCAAATATCTACTTGTCAATCAATGTTTTTATTACAAGTGACAGACGATAAATGTTGAGATATTTATGGAAAGATCCTATATCAGTCTATTGGTGTCTTGGGGAGAATTGACTCAGTGGACTCAAATCATGACTCGTCAAGAAGGCTCAAACCCTTATTGACCTTACTTAAGGCCCAAACTTCAATCATGTGTTTTCAATGCCCCATATTTCCACTAAACTTGCTATCCATGACACATTTCACCCTATCAACACATTATTTCTCAAACTCAAGACTTCCCTAATGGAAGAAGGCGCCTCATTTCCACTAAAAAAACACTTCAAAACTGCATTTCGGCTTGTTCTAGAACATAAGACTCTTTCTAAATTTTCTCATCACAAGCCAACAACTAAACAGCTTCGCCTTCTGGCTAATTACAGATCTACTAAAAGTTCCCAGTTACTAAACCGTCTAATCTCCTGTAAACCGCCTCTGCTTCAAAGTTTAGGCTCCCTAAGTTATTTTTCTTGCTCCTCCCCCCTCAACTCTCTCTTATCTCCATTCCGTCACTTGGATGCACACCACTCCCTTCATTTCTTTTTTACAATCATCAATAATTCAATATAAAAAACTCCAACGAGTAGAATGTAAAACGACATCAGGCAAGGATATCCTTTTCAAGAATGTATTTATTGTAGCTCTACATATTCATTCCAAAACAACACTCGATTACGAAATAAAAACTCTTCAACAAAACCCACAAATATATTATAAACTTGCAGTTCAGATTACATTTTTGAAACTGCAAGCTGTTAAGATGTATCCTGATGTATAATCAAACATTAAAAAAAAGTATCTACTTCCAGTTTTATAGAGAAACTGAAAATTAAGAAAGAATGAATTGAATTTACCTGATAAAGACGAGCGAATTTGTCTTTCTTCTCAATCAATTTGCTGACGGCAAGACCAGGAATGAAATCAGCCAACTTCTCATAATCAGTTAAAATCTTCCACACACTGTCAAGGCTAGCATTTATGGAAATCTTGGACCGAATTCTCCTCGAATTCTTTTGAAGCTTCTTTATCTCTATAAAAACACCATCCTCTCTTACACTATCTCCCGACTCCTCCTCACCTGCATAAGAACAATACCCATCATCATCATCCCCGTCCAGAAATGTGGACGACCCGGAATTTGAACAACGAAGCCTGGTGGATCTGAATTGGGATGGAAGGCGGTGCGTTGCTTGTGAGCTAAGGCTAGCGAATTTAGGAGGGAAAGAAGAGAGCTTGGTGTTAGTGAAAGACGGTGGGAGCAAGAGACAAGGATAAGAGGAGTAGCAGCAGTAGTAATAATCTATTGGGACTGCAAAGGCGCGCATTATTTCGCTCACTTCCGACAACAACCCCGCATTTCTTGTTTGCAGGCTGCAGCCAGCCTACTGCCTGCGCTGCGTGTGAGATTTTGGATTTGGTGAGCCCCATAAAAGTAGCTGAGTTGGATCTCTACAATACACATGGGCCTTACACTCCATGGTCTCAAGAATCACGGTAAGGCTTGCTCCAGTCTAAAATTTCAAGTGTATTTTTTTTTTTTTTTTACAAATTGAAGCAAAAATAACAAGAAGTTAAATTATTATTATTTTTAAAATATGCTAAAGTTATGCGCATTCATTTTGAATTAGATAGTTAAATTCCTAAGGCCGGGTTGCTGCATACCCAGCCCAATCAATAATGAGTTAGATGCTAAAACTTGGACATTGGATAAGATAAGATGTGTTTAAAATTATAATAATAATTATGGTTTAAAATATTTTTTATTTAAAAATATATTAAAATATTTTTTTTATTTTTTTAAAATTATTTTTATCAATATATCAAAACAATTTGAAAATATATTTAAAAAAATAATTAATTTTTTTTTTCAAAATTTACCCCTAATACGAGGTAGTACCTGCCTAACATTTTTTTTCTCGTTGTCCTCTCCAAGTTCAATACTGCCTCAACCAGCCTTGCGCTAAAAAAGATGTCTTTCCTCTGCTTCGAAGCACAAACACAGCCAGAAAGAAAAAAATTACTCTCCTCTACTCTTTAGCCTGCCAAGGAAATGGCATCTACATCCTCAATGAAAATGGTACACAGTACTCACCTTGTTTTTCAGGTCAGTCTCATTCCATACTCCATAGTATAATCACACAGTCTCTCTCAAGTTTAACACCTTGAAACAACAACATAAACACAGAAAATACGCACAGTCGAGAATAATGAAATGACATACCTTGGGGCATTGTTGTATCCGCTGCTGCCATGGTTGCTAATTGGATTGGGAAAACCTTCAAGAACCCAGTTCTTGTTTTTGCTGTTGCTGGTTTCTTTGTTTTGTAATGTCTGTGTTTTTGGGCTTACTAATTTACGCACTAAATATATAGAGAATTACAGAGAAATGGGTTCCCATGCCTCTTTGTAATATTCCAACGTGATTTTGACCGTTGGACTTAACATTCAGTTCACCATCTATCGAATCCCGTCTTCTGCGTTGTCTTCTAGCCATTTTTTTTTTCCAGTAGTCAACTCTGCACATCCCTGCTTCAATAGATTATTTGGCTGGAATTATTGTGCATTTATTTCCCGCAACTGCTTTTATTAATCTCACAGTAAATTGTTCCCAAGTTGGAAGGCTATTAATAAATTGAACAAGTATTATATTATCCAGATGCTTTCTTGACTTGTAGGCGATACTATTGTACTTGGGACACCTCGCCCTTTGAGTTGCTGAATTCTTAGCTGCTTGTGTGGCTTTCCATGGAATCACTTAAGCATGACCTTCAAATTTTTTTCCTGTGACGTCAGCTTTCGATGTGCTTTTCTTTATATTTCAGTTCATTTTGGAGAAATCTTGTAATCTATCAATGTATTTCGAATAACAAAAACTTGAAAATGTATGAAATGGAGTATTAATCATTCAAATAAGGCCAGCTCATCTGCCATTTCATCATTTTGTGCACCGCTGTGCCCTTTATGCAACCTTCACAGCTATGAAAAAAGAAAAGGGGGGTTACTAGAAACTTGATTCTAACAACTAATTACTAATCGGTTATTATCAGTAGGGGAGTGAGATGATGAAATAATGAGATCTCAAAACGTGTGTTGATCACATTTACTCTGTCGCAGCAAGCAAATTTTCTGTTTAATGACATCACACTTTGATGCCTTGGGCCAGTGATTAATTTGTTTGTCAGTAGACTTGCTCAAAAAATGTTCAAAAATATACTTGTTCTTACCTATTCTGGTTCATACCCTTAATATGTGACTTGTTTTCTTTCATCTGATTCATTATTTACAGGCAGTGTGGTTATGGCCATGTCGTTTTGAATGCAAGCAGGCCACATAAGATATCTACCATCAGAAATGCCTGGACTGGTTACTCTCAAAGTCCTACTTTGAACTGCCTTGGAAGAGCCTTGGCTTCAAGATCTCACTATGCATCGGATTTTCCTGTCATTCAGCTTTCTAAATCATCTTCTATGAAGAATCAAAGAATGATGTGCGTCAACCCAATTGCAAGTGTAGCTACTTAATCAATCCCTTTGCTTTGGTATTCAGTAATGATACGCTTAAAAAGTCTTTAGAACAATGGACAGCCAAGTTTCGTTTTCAGGCATCATATCTCAATGAATTTCTTTTCTATCTATGTTAAGTAGTGATACAGAAAATTGAGATATGATTACCAATGCCCAATGCAGAAGATGGCCTTTCTTTTTCCTTGCTTCTTTAGCATCAATCTGCTCTCAAATGTTGAGACTAGTCATGGAATAGGTCCACAAAACTGGCAAAAGAAAGTAAAACTACAACACAGCCCAGTTTCAGCATTTTTTACCCTTACAGGTAGGTGGTGCATTTCAATCTAAAATAACCCACAATTAAATAGGTTTAGCCCCACTTTCAGTTCACTTGTCTCCCCGGGCTGGTGCTTTATTTATTGCCCGAGAGGACTTCCAAATGATTGTGTGACCGACACAAACAAATAAGTGATTCTGTCATATTTTAGCTTTGAAGATGAGAGCTTTGCCTGTGAGTATTTGCAAGAGCTTGAATAAGTATATTTGTAAACTTCAATAATTCGGAGCATCACATAAACACCCCAATCCTTTTTTGTCTTATATTCTATAACATGGGTGATTTGACTGGGGTCTTGGTAGGAAATGACTAGCAGGTTGCTAAAATTCTAAAGCCATAATTTGCAGTGAAGCATGTTGGACCTGCTGTGTTGAGCATGGCAAATGCAGGCCCAAATACCAATGGGGGCCATTTGTACAGTAAAGGTAAGATAGATTTGGCAGTTTTGTTCCTTCGGCTGTTGCATATCAAACTTCATCATCTCTTAAAAAAGCTATAAATCTAGGGGGAACTTTCCACAGTTACTGTGTTTCTAATGTGAAATGTTTTACGTTGTCTTCCCGAGAATTAGAACGCTGAAACTTTGGGAGGCTTCGGCATATTTATACCCTGTTATTATTACATAGACAGGAAACACTTGGCATCGGCAATCTGGTAAGAGATATTCACTTAATGATGTCTCGGTTGCTCTGTGCTATTCTAACATATATTAAAAGGTATTAGTGTTGTATTGTGGATTATATAGTGTAGTTTATAATAAAATATTAATTTTTTAAAGTTTTTTTTAAGTTGTTTTATTTTTTTTAGCTATTTTTTTATGCTTTTGGGGATTTTTTTTTGCTTTTTTCTTTGTTTTTTTCTTTTAATAAAATTTTTTTGTTTAATTTAGTTTATTAATGTTAATTTTTTTATTTAATTATCACACTTTCATGACACGTTTTCTGGATTTAACGGGTTAACCTAGTTTGACAAGTTAACCCATGAATTTTTTTTTGCTTTTTAATTAATTTTTTTCATTTAGTTTAATTTCTTAATGTTAATTTTTTTTCTATTTAGTTATCAGACTTTCATGACACATATTCCGAATTTCACGGGTTAACCTAGTTTCACGGGTGAACCCGGTTAATTATGGGTTAACCCGTCAATTTTTTTTGTTTTTTATTTTCATAATTTTTTTTGTTTAATTTAGTTTGTTAATATTAATTTTTTTTATTTAGTTATCAGACTTTCATGACACAGATTCTAGGTTTAACGGGTTAACATGGTTTGACAAGTTAACACGGATTTTTTTTTATTTTTTTCTTTTTAATTAATTTTTTTCATTTAGTTCAGTTTGTTAATTTTTACTTTTTTTTATTTAGTTACCAGACATTCATGACACAGATCCCGGGTTTAACGGGTTAACCTGGTTTGACGAGTTAACCTGAATTTTTTTTGCTTTTTTATTATTTTTTTCGTTTAGTTTAGTTTGTTAATGTTAAATTTCTTTCTATTTAGTTTTTTTTCTTCTTAGAGGTTTTTTTTAATTAATTTTATTTAATTAATTTAGTTTATTAATATTAAATTTTTTTCTAAACAGTTCTCGGCTGATACTTTTAATTTTTTTTTTTGTTTTTATGCCTTTGACTGTGGACTGCACAGTGCAGTCCACAGTGAAAAGGCTGATGTCTTTTTTTCTTTTTAATTAAAAATTTTTTTTTAATTTAAATTTTTAATGTTAAATTTTTTTTTCTATTTAATTATCAAACTTTCATGACATGGATTTCGGATTTGACAGGCTAACCTGGTTTGACGAATTAGCCCAGTTAATTCTGGGTTAACCCATTAATTTGTTTTTTCCTTTTTAATTATCAAACTTTCACGATACGAGTTTAAGGTATGACGGGTTAACTCAGTTAATTCATATTTTTTTTCTTTTTCTTCGTTAGTTTTTTTCTTCATGTTAGTTTTTTTTTCTTTTTAACTAATCTATTTAATTATCACACTTTTATAACACAACCTTGCAGCCAGACCCACGTCCATACTATTGGGTCTGGTATTGCAGTCCAGATACTTTTGTGCTAAGAGTTAACCCAAGTTTAATGTTATTATTAATATTATTAATATTACTCTTGGGTCAGGCGTTGCAATCAAATTTAAAACTCTTGTGTATAACTTTGCAAAAAAATCTAATATTTTTACATCTTGAATTTT
>Ga0325401_1003648_pt1 | contig 14208 bp, 12 predicted proteins | sample PopdelMetagenome_FD_205666 | JGI IMG/M metagenome (GOLD analysis project Ga0325401, IMG submission 205666) | Populus deltoides microbial communities from Bellville, Georgia, United States - Xylem-PdKOR-R2 | ecosystem: Host-associated > Plants > Phyllosphere > Stem > Wood/Secondary xylem | place...
GCCCCCTACGACGTCCACGAGGTCATCGCCCGCCTCGTCGACGCCTCCGAATTCCACGAATTCAAGCCCCTCTATGGCGCGTCGCTGGTCTGCGGCTTCGCGCACATCTGGGGCCAGCCGGTCGCCATCCTCGCCAACAACGGCGTCCTGTTCTCCGAATCCGCACAGAAAGGCGCGCACTTCATCGAGCTCGCCTGCCAGCGCCGCGTGCCCCTGCTGTTCCTCCAGAACATCAGCGGCTTCATGGTCGGCGGCCGCTACGAGGCAGAGGGGATCGCCAAGCACGGCGCCAAGCTCGTCACCGCCGTCGCCACCGCCTCCGTGCCCAAGATCACCGTCCTGATCGGCGGCAGCTTCGGCGCGGGCAACTACGGCATGTGCGGCCGCGCCTACTCCCCCCGCTTCCTGTTCACCTGGCCCAACGCCCGGATCAGCGTGATGGGCGGCGAACAGGCCGCTTCCGTCCTCGCCACCGTCCACCGCGACGCCGACAGCTGGACGCCGGAGCAGGCCGAAGCCTTCAAGACCCCGATCCGCCAGAAGTACGAGGACGAAGGCAACCCCTATCACGCCACCGCGCGGCTGTGGGACGACGGCATCATCGACCCCGCCCAGACCCGCGACGTCCTCGGCCTGGCCCTCGCCGCCACCCTCAACGCCCCCATCCCCGAGACGCCGAGGTTCGGCGTCTTCCGGATGTGAGCGGCGACGCCTCAAAACCTCCCCGGAACGGGGAGGGGACCGCGCGGCGCAGCCGCGTGGTGGAGGGGCTCACACCCCGCGCCGCACGATCGAACGCGCCCGCCGCGAACGCCGCTCGGGCAACCCGCCCGAGGTTGCGCTCTGGCGTGCGCTCCGCACCCGCCCCGGCAACTTTCGCTTCCGTCGCCAGCACCCGATCGGCGAGTACAACCTCGACTTCGCCTGCCTGTCGGTCCGCCTCGCGATCGAGGTCGACGGCGAGGCGCACGACCGTGGCGACCGCCCCGCCCGCGATGCCCGCCGCGACTCGCACCTCGCGACGCTCGGCTTCGCCACGCTCCGCCTCCCCGCGCGCGACGTCCTCGCCGACACCGAATTTGCCATCGCGGCCGTCGTTAGCGCCTGCCGCGCGCGCCAGCCCCTCCACCGTCCTTCGGACGGTCCCCCTCCCCGTCCCGGGGAGGTTTAGAAAGGAGCCACCCATGATCCCCCTCCTCGCCCTCCTCCTCCAGACCACCCCTGTCGCCCCGATCGTCAAGGGCACCGCGCTCCCGCCTCCCGGCACGGAGGAAGCCGCCGTGCTCGCCCCCGTCGAGCGCATCTTCGCCGCGCTCACCGCCGGCGACGGTGCCGCCGTCCTCGCCGCCACCCGTCCGGACGGCCGCGCCACCGTCGCGCTGGAAGGACCAGACGGCCGCCGCGGCATCCGCCAGCGCGACTGGGCGAGCTTCGCCGCCGGCCTCAAGCCCGGCCCCGACCGCATCGTCGAACGCTTTACCGGCACCCCCGCTGTCGAGGTCGACGGCGACATCGCCATGGTCTGGGGCCCGTACGAGCTGACCGTGAACGGCAAGCGCGCGCATTGCGGCGTCGATCATTTCGACCTCGTCCGAGAGGCCGGCGCGTGGAAGGTCCTCAACGTCACCTGGTCGCAGCGCACAACCGGCTGCGCGGGGGAATAGCGTGCGCGACTATGGCGAGCTGCTGCGCACGGGGATTGAGCTGGCCGGGCATGACGGCTATCTCGACACCGAAGGGCTCAAGGAACGCAACAAGGTCCAGGCGCGCTACAACACCCTCCGGAACGCCATCGTCTACGACCTGCTCCGCCGCGAGCCTGGTGCCGCCGCCGCGCACAACACCATGCATCGCGAGCTCGACGCCGAACGGCCCGGCACGCCCGAGGGCCTGCTCGCGTTCGTCGACCAGGTCGAAACCGAGCTCGCCGCGCAGATCGAACGCGGCGGCGCCCGCGCGCCCTGGCGTCGAACCCTGGTCCACCGCGGACCCTGGATCGTCGCGGCGGTGGTGCTCGCGATCTACTTCGGCCTCCGCATCTACAGCCGGCAGCCGGTGGACGCCCCGCTCCAGACCCGCGCCGGCATTGTCCAGCGTGCCGCCGCCGCCCACAAGGCACTCCGTTATGCCGACTGGACCGACACCCGCCGCCGCCGCTGGGTGGCGGAGCTGCTGTTCTGGCCGATCGCCCCGACCGACGCGGAGACGAAGGGCGCGGGCGAGTTCGCCGCCATGGTGCTCGACGGTCGCCGGTTCCTGACCGAACAGCGGCTGATCTGCGCCCCCGCCGCGCCGAGCAGCGCCGAGGGGATCACCGACGCCGACCTCGATCTCGTCGGCACCGTCGCGGACGCGGTCCGCGCGCCCGGCCTGCGCTGGGCCGACCCGCCGATCCTGACGCTGCTGGCCCCGATCCGCGCGGCTTATCCATGCCGCTGATCGCGTTGCGGCTGTCCTACACGCCCCCGGCCGTGCCATGGTCATGGGTGATGATGACCCTGCCCGCCTCCACCCGCGCGTCCGCCCCGCGGATCCTTGCGGGAAGGCCCGCCGACATGTCGTTTTCCCGGAACCTTCGGAACCTTTGCCGATGATCGCCTCGCTCCTGATCGCCAACCGGGGCGAGATCGCCTGCCGGATCATCCGCACCGCGCGGGCGCTCGGCATCCGTACGGTCGCAGTGTATTCGGACGCAGATGCACGGGCGCTCCACGTTCGTCAGGCCGACGAAGCCGTCCACATCGGCCCCTCCCCCGCGCGCGAAAGCTACCTGCTCGGCGACCGCATCATCGCCGCCGCGCGGGCAACGGGGGCGGAGGCGATCCACCCCGGCTACGGCTTCCTCTCGGAAAATGCCGACTTTGCGCAGGCCGTCACCGACGCCGGCCTGGTCTGGGTCGGCCCTGCGCCTGCCTCGATCCGCGCGATGGGGCTCAAGGACGCCGCCAAGGCGCGCATGATCGCCGCGGGCGTCCCCGTCACCCCCGGCTATCTCGGCGACGACCAGAGCCCCGACCGCCTCCAAGCCGAGGCCCACGCGATCGGCTACCCCGTCCTCATCAAGGCGGTCGCCGGCGGCGGCGGCAAGGGGATGCGCCGCGTCGACGCCCCCGCCGACTTCGTCGACGCCCTGCAAAGCTGCCGCCGCGAAGCCGCCTCCAGCTTCGGCGACGACCGCGTGCTGATCGAGAAATACATCCTCTCCCCCCGCCACATCGAGGTGCAGGTCTTCGGCGACACGCACGGCAACGTCGTCCACCTGTTCGAACGCGACTGCTCGCTCCAGCGCCGCCACCAGAAGGTGATCGAGGAAGCCCCCGCCCCCGGCATGGACGAGGCCACCCGCGCCGCCGTCTGCGAAGCCGCCGTCCGCGCCGCCAAGGCGGTCGATTACGTCGGCGCCGGCACGATCGAGTTCATCGCCGACGCCAGCGAGGGCCTCCGCGCCGACCGCATCTGGTTCATGGAGATGAACACCCGCCTCCAGGTCGAACACCCGGTGACGGAAGCGATCACCGGTCAGGACCTTGTCGAATGGCAACTCCGCGTGGCTTCGGGCGAACCGCTCCCCCGCCGCCAGGACGAGCTGGCCATCGACGGCTGGGCGATGGAGGCGCGGCTGTACGCGGAGGATCCGGCCAAGGGATTCCTGCCGAGCGTCGGCCGGCTCCGTCATCTCACGCTGGCCCCTGCACTACCGCCGCCGGAATGGACGGCCATCGTCAAGGCCGGGGGCTTCGCCGGCAACGAGGAGGGCTGGACGCCACCGGAGTCGATCCGGATCGACACCGGCGTGGAACAGGGCTCGGAGGTATCGCCCTTCTACGACCCGATGATCGCAAAGCTCATCGCCCACGCGTCGACGCGGGATGCAGCTGCCGATGATCTGGCATCGGCCTGTTCGGGGGTTCAGGTCTGGCCGGTGCGCACCAACGCGGCGTTTCTCAACGGCCTCCTCCGCCGCCCGGAGTTCCTGTCCGGAACGATGGACACCGGCTTCATTGGCCACCATCTCGATGACCTGACGGCCCCCGCGCCGGTGACCGACGAACTGGCCAGCCTCGCCATCGACGTGCTCCGGCAAAGGCAGGATGCAGGCACGACCGGAAGCTGGCCGCTGGGCGATGGCCTGAACGGCTTCCGTCTCAATGCCCCTGCCAGATCCACGGCAACCGTCTTCATCGACGGAATGTCGCATGAAGCGACGCTTCCCACCCGCAATCCTTGGACCGACGACGACTTCCTCAGCCAAGCCTTCCTCTTCGAGGACGGTGGCGCCATCCTTTTCTCGCAAGGCTCAGCCCACGTCGCCACCTTGGCCTCTCGGCCAGGCGCAACCGGTACCGCCGGCGACGGTGCGATCCTCGCCCCCATGCCGGGCCGGGTCATCGCGGTGGAAGTCACTCCCGGCGACACGGTCACCCGCGGCCAGAAGCTCGTCACCCTCGAAGCGATGAAGATGGAACACGCCCTCACCGCCCCCTTCGACGGCACCGTCGCCGAACTCAACGCCATCCCCGGCGGCCAGGTCACCGAATCCACCCTCCTCGCCCGCATCGACCCCGCCTGACTCAATCCCCCCGTCACCCCCGCGAAGGCGGGGGTCCATCTCCTGCCCTCGCCCCGCACAACCCGGTTGACAGAATCGCGCCGCTTGCCTAGCTGGCGCATCTTTCCCGCTGGGCTCGCCCTGCGCGGGGGCACAGCATTTGGGAAGTGACAAGGCCATGTTCGCAGTCGTGCGCACGGGCGGCAAGCAGTACCGCGTCGCCGCCGGAGACAAGATCGTCGTCGAGAAGCTCGACGGCGAAGCCGGTTCGTCGATCATGCTCGGCGACGTCCTCCTCGCCGGCGAGGGCTCGGACCTTCGCTCGGTGGAGGGCCTGACCGTCGCCGCCGAGATCGTCGCACAGGCAAAGGCGGACAAGGTCATCGTCTTCAAGAAGCGCCGCCGCCACAATTATCGCCGCCGCAACGGCCATCGCCAGAACCACACGATCCTCAAGATCGTTTCGGTCGGCTGAGCCAGCGCGCGAACAAGGAGCATCTGACATGGCACATAAGAAAGCAGGCGGTTCGTCGCGCAACGGTCGCGATTCGGCCGGTCGCCGTCTCGGCGTCAAGAAGTTCGGGGGCGAGCTCGCGATCGCGGGCAACATCCTCGTGCGCCAGCGCGGGACCAAGTTCTATCCGGGTGCCAATGTTGGCATCGGCAAGGACCACACGCTGTTCGCCCTGACCGACGGCCGCGTGTCGTTCGCGACCGGCAAGCTCGGCCGAAAGTTCTGCTCGGTCGAGATTATGGCGGAAGCCGCCGAATAACATCGGGCTACCACACGGGTCGCCCACCAGGGTGACCTGCGGTTCCGGACACGGAACCGAACCGACAAGGGAGCAGGGTCACCCCGGCTCCCTTTTTTCTTGGCTCCCCTACCCTGTCGCAGCCCCGTCATCCCGGCGTGGCAGCGGCGCTGCGCAAGGAGAGCCCGAGATGTTCGCCCGTACGCCCCGCCTGACCCTCCGCCCCGGCTGGCCCGAGGACGCCCCCGCGCTTGCCGCCGCGATCGCGCACGAGGGCGTGGTGTCCCGCACCGCCCGTCTCCCCTGGCCCTATGCCCGCGAGGATGCCGAGGCGTTCCTGTCAGTCCCCCGCGGCCCTCACGACGCCCGCTTCCTGATCCTCGATCACGAGGAAGCTACCCCCCGCCTCGTCGGCGGTATCGCGCTGGCGGCCGAGGACGGCGAGCATCACCTCGGCTATTGGCTCACCCCCGCCGCCTGGGGCCGCGGCTACGCGACCGAGGCGGGCCGCGCGGTCATCGACATGGCCCACCACGCCCTCCCCATTCGCCGCCTTGCCGCCTGGCACCACCTCGACAACCCCGCATCGGCGCACGTCCTGCGCAAGCTCGGCTTCCGCGAGACCGCCCGCGCGCCTCGCTACTCGCTCGCCCGCGACGCAAAGGTCGACAGCGCCCGCTGGGACCTCGACCTGGAGGACCGACAACCGGTCGCGCTTGCAGCATGACCCTCCGTCGCCCCGGCCTCGAGCCGGGGTCCCACTGCCGCGCGATCCTGCAGAGGGGTGGAAGAAGCCGAGGCCGGATCAAGGGCTACCCTCTGACCCGTTGCAATGTTGGAGCAGGCCTGCAACGCCACACCTGCTGTTTCGACCGTTGATCCCGCCAGCCCGGCGCGCCCGCAAACGCCCGTTGCGAGCGCCGTGCAACAAGGCGGCCCGATCGATTTACGCCTGAACTTCCTCTAAACTTCCGGCCCCTACCGCGCCGCCATCCGCCGCGCGAAGTGCACCTCCACCGCGCGCCGCACGCTGTCCGCGATCTTCTCGCGCCCGTCCTTGCTGTCGAGGAACGCGGCATCGCTGGCATTGGAGATGTACCCCGTCTCGAACAGGATCGACGGCATGTCGGGGGCTTTGAGCACCATCAGCGACGCCATCCGGTGGAAATTGGGCTTGAGGGGCACCAGCGGCTTTGCCTCCCGCCCCAGAAGGCGCGCGAACCCCGCCGACGCGTTCATCGTCTCGCGCTGGGTCAGGTCGATCAGGATCGACGACACGTCCGCGCCATCCTGCCCCAGGTCCACGCCGCCGATGATGTCCGCCTTGTTCTCGCGCGCCGCCAGCCGGGCGGCCTCCTTGTCCGACGCCACCTCCGATAGGGTATAGACCGACGCGCCGCTCGCCCGCTCGGTGCCCGCGCTGTCGCAATGGACCGAGATGAACAGGTCGGCCTTCAGCCGCCGCGCCACCCCGAAGCGTTCGCGCAGCACCAGGAAGCGGTCGTCGTCGCGGGTCAGCGCCACCCGCACCCGCCCGCCGTCGAGCAGCGCGTCGCGGATCGCGCGCGCGACCTTCAGCGTCACGTCCTTCTCGCGCAGGCCCGTCTCGGCGTTGATCGCGCCGGGGTCGAGTCCGCCATGGCCCGCGTCGATCACCACCAGCGGCCGGCTCGCGTCGCCTTGCACCTTGGGCAGCTTCGCGGCTTTGGCAGGCCGCGGCACCGGCACCGACACCTTGTAGCGCGGCCGTGCGCGCGCCAGCGGCAGCACCCCCAGCGGCCCCGCCGCCTGCGCCTCGGCGATCGAGGCCGCCGGCATCCAGACCGCCAGCAGCGCGGCGACGATCCCGGTCCGGCGCGTTCCCCTTCGTGTCACTGTGCCGTCCCCCGTCGCTTGCCCCATAGCCTGTCACGCCGCGATGCCGTGCGGGTCATAGACCCCGTTATGGTTGACGATCCCTAACCTGGCGCGGTTAACGCCCCGTTAGCAGATCGCAACTACGCATCGGTATGCCGCTCTTTCGCGAGCACGCGCCCGGCCGGTTGCGATCACCGGGGCGCGATGCTAGCAACGGGTCGCACCCGTGCGCCGGGGGTTCCGCCCCAGTCGCACCGGTCCACCGGCCGCACTCCGTTGGAGTTTCCGGCCAATCAGGTTGACGCTCGCCATGATGCCCTTCCCTCTCCCGTTCGACCGCCCGGCACCCGCCGGCGGACGCGTGGGACCGGGGTTGCCGCAGCCCGTTTCGCGGCGGCTCGGGCGAGCAGACGCATATCTTGCCACAATCGCGCCGCAGGCTTCGAGCCGCGGCGCCCATCGCGCGCCCCTTCATGGCCGGCGCGCGCGGAGACCATCCAATGACCACGCGCATGCTGATCGACGCACGCCACCGGGAAGAAACCCGCGTAGCCGTCGTCAAGGGTAACCGGATCGAGGAGTTCGACTTCGAATCCGCCGAGCGCCGCCAGCTCAAGGGCAATATCTACCTCGCCAAGGTGACCCGCGTCGAACCGTCGCTCCAGGCGGCGTTCGTTGATTACGGCGGCAATCGTCACGGCTTCCTGGCGTTTTCGGAAATCCACCCCGACTATTACCAGATCCCCAAGGAGGATCGCGAGGCGCTGCTCCGCGAAGAGGCCGAGCACGCCGCCGAGGAAGCGGCCCTGCGCGCCGAATACGACGCCGACGAGGACGGCGACGACCATGGCGACGAGCCGCACGACGACAGCTACGATGCCGACGCGCACGACGACGAGCACGACCACGCCGACGAGGAGGACGCCCCGCGCGACGGCACCTCCAAGAAGCCGCGTGGCGACGAGGAGGTCGAGGCCCTGCGCGACCGCCGCCAGTCGCTGCGCCGCCGCTACAAGATTCAGGACGTGATCCGCCGCCGCCAGGTGCTGCTCGTTCAGGTCGTCAAGGAGGAGCGCGGCAACAAGGGCGCGGCGCTCACCACCTACCTGTCGCTCGCCGGCCGCTATTGCGTGCTGATGCCCAACACCTCGCATGGTGGCGGGATCAGCCGCAAAATCAGCAACGCATCTGACCGCAAGCGTTTGAAGTCGATCATGGCGGAGCTCCAGCTGCCCTCGTCGATGGGCTGCATCGTCCGCACCGCCGGGCTCCAGCGCACCAAGACCGAGATCAAGCGCGATTTCGACTATCTCGCGCGGCTGTGGGACGGCATTCGCGAGAACACGCTGGGCTCCTCGGCACCCGCGCTGATCTATGGCGACAGCGACCTCATCAAACGCGCAATCCGCGACATCTACAATCGCGAGGTCGAGGAGGTGATCGTCGAAGGGGCGGACGGCTACGCCCATGCCAAGGAGTTCATGCGGCTGCTGATGCCCAGCCACGCCAAGCGGGTGAAGCAATACGCCGACGCCGTGCCGCTGTTCCAGCGCGCGCATGTCGAGGATCAGCTCGCGGCGATGTACAACCCCGTCGTCCAGCTGAAGTCGGGCGGGTACCTCGTCATCAACCCGACCGAGGCGCTGGTCTCGATCGACATCAACTCCGGCCGCTCGACCCGCGAGCACAATATCGAGCAGACCGCGACCGCCACCAACCTTGAGGCGGCGCAGGAGATCGCGCGCCAGCTGCGGCTGCGCGACATGGCCGGGCTCGTCGTCATCGACTTCATCGACATGGACAACGGCAGCAATGTCCGGAAGGTCGAGAAGGCGATGAAGGAGGCGCTCAAGAACGACCGCGCCCGCATCCAGGTCGGCCGCATCTCGGGCTTCGGCCTGATGGAGATGAGCCGCCAGCGGCTGCGCACCGGCGTGCTCGAGGCGTCGACCCGCACCTGTCCGCATTGCGAGGGCACCGGGCTGGTCCGCACCGCCGCCTCCGCCGGCCTGTCCGCGTTGCGCCTGATCGAGGACGAGGCCGCGCGCGGCCGCGGCTCGTGCCTGACGCTGCGCGCGTCGCAGGAGGCCGCGATCTACGTCCTCAACCGCAAGCGCGCCGACATCGCCGAGATCGAGGACCGCTACGGCGTCACCGTCGACATCCTCCCCGACCGCGAGGAGGAGGGCGCACGGATGACCGTCGACGCCTCCGGCCCGCCCCCCGCGCACCCGCCCAAGATCGAGCCGCTGGTCGTCGAGTCGGACGAGGACGACCTGATCGAGGACGAGCCCGAGATCGACGAGGACGAGGAGGTCTTCGAGGACGACGGCGAGCAGGAAGCCGCCCCGCGCGAACGCCGGGAGCGCGGCGAGGATGACAGTGAGGGCGAAGGCGGGGGTCGGGGCAAGCGCCGTCGCCGCCGCCGCGGTCGGGGCCGTGGCCGCCGCGAGGAGGGCGAAGGCGAGGCCGGCGACACCGCCGAGCCGCTCGACGACGCAGGCGAGGACGCTGACCAGCCCGAGGCCGAAAACGCCACCGACGAAGCCGAGGTCGCCGAGGCTCCGGCCGAGGATGCGGGCGAGGGCAGCCGTCGCCGCCGCGGTCGCCGCGGCCGTCGCGGCGGTCGCCGCGGCGAGGGCACGGAGGCTCCGTCCGAGGCCGCCCCGGCCGACGATGCGGCCGACGCCGCGCCGGTCGAGGCCGCGTCCGCCGAGCCGGAGGCCGAACCCGCCGACGCCGGCGACTCGGGCCCGGTCACCACGCCGCTCGACGTGACTCCCGAAGCGATCGAGGCCCCCGACGCTGCCGAAGCCCCCCGCACCCGCCGCCGCCCCCGCGCCCGCAAGCCGGCCGCAGGCGACGTCGCGGTCACCGCGGAGGCGCTGGTCGCCGACACGGCCCCCGAGGCAAGCGCACCAGCGGAGCCCCCCGCCCCAGAAGCGCCCACTGAAGCCGAAGCCCCCGCCAAGCCGCGCCGCTCGCGCCGCAAGGCTCCCGCGGCTGAAGCGACCACGGAAGCCCCCGCGGCCGAAACGCCCGCCGAGGCTCCGGCCGACGCGGAGGACGCGCCCAAGCCCAAGCGCCGCTCGCGCGTCCGCAAGCCGGTCGAGGCCAAGGCGACGGCGGAGCCGACCGGCGACCCGTCCCCCGTCACGGACGACAGCGCAGCGCTCCTCACCGGCCAGGACGGCACGCTCGCTCCCGAAGCGGCGTCGACCGCCGATGCTCCGGCCGGGACCGACGCCGAACCCGCAGCCGACACGCCCGCCGAACCGCCCCGTCGTGGCTGGTGGCAGCGCACCTTCGGCTGATCGGTCACACTCCCCCGGCTCCGGCCGGGGGAGCGCCCCCTGCCCGGGCCCGGTTCAGTCGAAGTTCAGCCGGGAACAGACAGACACTCACCATCGCTTTTTGGTGTCCTACATCGGCCAAATCTGCTGAACCGCCCGCATGATCGCTCCACCGACCCGGCCCGGACGATCGTCCGCGACGCGAAACATGGGTGGACCCCGTGACCTTTGCTGACCTTCCGGGCATGATCGGCCGATGAAGCCTCTCCTCGCCGCCCTCTCCGCGGCTCTCCTGCTCTGGACCCAGCCGGCGCATGCGCAGGGCATCCTGCGCGATGCGGAAACCGAGGCGATGTTCCAGGAGATGACCGCGCCGCTTGCGCAGGCGGCGGGGCTCGGCCCTCGCGCGGTCAAGGTGGTGCTGGTCAACGACAGCTCGATCAACGCCTTTGTCGTCGGGGGCCAGCAGATCTATGTCCACTCCGGGCTGATCCAGGCGGCGGACAACGCCAACCAGGTCCAGGGCGTGATCGCGCACGAACTGGGCCACATCGCCGACGGCCACGTGATGCTCGCCGACCGCGGCACCAAGCCGGCGATGGGCATCTACCTGCTCTCGATGGTGCTCGGGCTCGCGACCATGGCGGCTGGCGGGGGTGAGGCGGGCGCGGGCATCCTCGCCGCGGGGCAACAGGCGGCGCTCGGCAAGTACCTGTCGTTCAGCCGCGTCCAGGAAATCACCGCCGACGCATCGGGCGCCCGCTTCCTCGCCGCCGCCGGGATCACCGGCAAGGGCATGATCTCGTTTTTCCGCCGCCTCCAGAAGGAGGAATATCGCTACGCCGGCGAGATCGACCCGTACATGCAGACCCACCCGCTCTCGGGCGACCGCGTCCAGCATCTCACCGCCGACCTGGAGGCCAGCCCCGCCTGGAACAAGCCCTCCGACCCCGGACTCGAGGAGCGGTTCAAACGGGTCAGGGCCAAGCTGGAGGGCTATGTCATGGAGCCCAACCGGACGCTGTCCGACTTCCCCGAATATGACACCAGCATCTATGCCCGCTACGCCCGCGCCTATGCCTGGCACAAGGCCGGCTACCCCGACAAGGCCGATGCCGAATCGGCGGCGCTGATCGCCAAGGTGCCGAACGACCCCTATTTCCAGGAAATCCGCGGCCAGATCCTGCTGGAGGCCGGCAAGCCTGCCGACGCGCTAGGCCCCCTGCGCATGGCGACCGAGGGCTCGCGCAACAACGCGCTGATCGCCACCACATTGGGTCACGCGCTGATCGCCACCGACGACAAGGCGAACCTGCCCGAGGCGGTCCGGGTCCTGCGCACCGCGGTCGCGCGCGACGACCAGAACCCGTTCGCCTGGTATCAGCTCGGCACCGCCTATGAGCGGTCGGGCGACACCGCCCGAGCCGCGCTCGCCACCGCCGAGCGCGCCAGCATGGGCGGCGACAGTCGCACCGCCGCCGCCAGCGCGCGCTATGCGATGGCCGGCATCCCGGCGAACACCAGCGACTGGATTCGCGCGCAGGACATCGCGATGACCGCCCAGAACGACCTCGACGATCATCGGAAGAAGCGCCGGTGAACCGCCTGTCGCTGACGCTCGCCGCCCTCGCCGGGCTGGCGCTGGGGATGCTCGCGATGCTGCTGTGGAGCGGCCGCGCCCCGGTCGGCCGCGCCGCCACCGAACAGGTCGTGCGCGACTACGTGCTCGCGCACCCCGAACTGATCCCGGAAGCAATGGCGAAGCTCCAGCAGCGCGAACAGGCGCGCGCGGTCGCCGGGCTCGCCGATACCGTCACCCGCCCCTATGCCGGCGCCTGGACGGGCAATCCGAGGGGCGACGTCACCGTCGTCGAGTATTACGACTATAACTGCGGCTATTGCCGCGCCAGCCTGCCCGCGATTCGCGAGCTGGTGGCGGGCGATCCGGGCGTCCGCGTCGTCTTCCGCGAACTTCCCATCCTCGCCCCCACCAGCCGCGACGCCGCCCGCGCCAGCCTCGCCGCGGCAAAGGCGAACCGCTTCGCCGCGTTCCACGACGCACTCTACGGCGCCGGGCGAGTGACACCGGAGAGCATCGCCGCCGCCGCCCGCACCGCCGGGGTCGACCTGTCCCGCGCCGACACCGCCGCCGCCGATGCGGAGATCGCGAGCAACCTCCAGGCGGCGGGCACGCTCGGCCTCACCGGCACCCCCAGCTGGGTGATCGGCAGCCAGCTCCTGTCCGGCGCGGTCTCGCTCGATCGGCTGCGCGAGGCGGTGGCACAGGCGCGGACAGGATGATGACCGACCCGATCCTTTCCATCGCCGGCGTATCCAAGACCTACGGGGACGGCACCGTCGCGCTCCACCCGGTCGACCTCGCCATCGCGCGCGGCGAGATCTTCGCGCTGCTCGGCCCCAACGGCGCGGGCAAGACGACGCTGATCTCGATCGTCTGCGGCATCGTCAACGCGTCCACGGGTTCGGTGACCGTCGCGGGTCACGACGCCTTCGCCGACTACAAGGCCGCGCGCCGCACGATCGGGCTCGTGCCGCAGGAACTGTCGGTCGACATGTTCGAGACCGTCCTCGCCACCGTCACCTTCTCGCGCCGCCTGTTCGGCCGCTCGGGCCATGCCGCCCATATCGAACAGGTGCTCCGCGACCTGTCGCTCTGGGACAAGCGCCACGCCAAGATCATGGAACTGTCCGGCGGGATGAAGCGCCGCGTCCTGATCGCCAAGGCGCTCGCCCACGAACCCGACATCCTGTTCCTCGACGAGCCTACCGCCGGGGTCGACGTGGGCTTGCGCCGCGACATGTGGACGCTGGTCCACCGCCTGCGCGAGCGCGGCACCACGGTGATCCTCACCACGCATTACATCGAGGAAGCCGAGGAGATGGCCGATCGAGTGGGCGTCATCGACAAGGGCCGTCTGCTGCTGGTGGAAGAAAAGCAGGCGCTGATGAAGAAGCTCGGCAAGCGCCAGCTGACCCTGACCCTGACCGAACCGCTCGCCACCGTGCCGGCCGGGCTCGACGACTGGGCTCTCCAGCTCGAAGACCAAGGCCGCACGCTTCGCTACGTCTTCGACGCCCAGGCGGAAGACACCGGCATCCCGCCCCTCCTCCGCCGCCTCGAGGAGCGGGGCATCGCCTTTCGCGACCTCGAATCCTCCAAGTCGAGCCTGGAGGACATCTTCGTCGATCTGGTGGGAAGCAAATGATCCTCCCCCAAGGGGGGGAGGGGGACCATGCGAAGCATGGTGGAGGGGCCTCGCCCCAGGCGCCCCGCCCGCCGCACCGCCCCTCCACCACTCGCTGCGCGAGCGGTCCCCTCCCCGTACCGGGGAGGATCAAGGAAAGAGCATGAACCTCCACGGCATCTGGGCGATCTACCGGTTCGAGATGGCGCGCTTCGGGCGCACGATCTGGACCAGCCTGCTCGTCCCCGTCATCACCACCTCGCTCTACTTCGTCGTGTTCGGCACCGCGATCGGCGCGCGGATGAGCGAGGTGTCGGGCGTCCCCTATGGCGCGTTCATCGTGCCGGGACTGATGCTGCTCGCGATCTTCTCCGAATCGATCATGAACGCGTCGCTCGGCATCTACATGCCCAAGTTCACCGGCACGATCTTCGAACTGCTCTCCGCGCCGCTGTCGCCGGGGGAGATCGTGCTCGGCTACGTCGGCGCGGCGACCACCAAGTCGCTGCTGATCGGGGCGGTGATCTTCGCCACCGCCCACCTGTTCGTCG
>Ga0325401_1003649_pt1 | contig 14206 bp, 17 predicted proteins | sample PopdelMetagenome_FD_205666 | JGI IMG/M metagenome (GOLD analysis project Ga0325401, IMG submission 205666) | Populus deltoides microbial communities from Bellville, Georgia, United States - Xylem-PdKOR-R2 | ecosystem: Host-associated > Plants > Phyllosphere > Stem > Wood/Secondary xylem | place...
TGGTCGATCTCGTGGAACATCGACTGCTCCGTGAGGCCGAACGTGTAGTTGCCCCGGCCGTCGAACTGCTTCGGCGAGAGGCCGCGGAAGTCGCGGATGCGGGGCAGCGCGAGCGACACGAGCCGGTCCACGAACTCCCACATGCGGTCGCCGCGCAGCGTCGTGTGGCAGCCGATCGGCATGCCCTCGCGCAGCTTGAACTGCGCGATCGACTTCCGGGCCTTCGTGACCTGCGGCTTCTGGCCGGTGATGGTCGTGAGGTCGCGGACCGCGCCGTCGATGAGCTTGGAGTCGCGCGCGGCGTCCCCCACACCCATGTTGACGACGACCTTGACGAGGCCGGGCACCTGCATGACGTTGGCGAAGCCGAACTGCTCGCGCAGGGCGGGCGCCACGTCGGAGCGGTACCGCGCCTTGAGGCGCGGCATCGGCGCACCGCTGGCCTCGGTCACGGCGGCGTCCTGCTGGGTCGTCTCACTCATGCGATGTCCTTGCCGGAGCGCTTGGCCACGCGGACCCGCGTGGTGACGGTGCGGCCGTCGCGCTCGGTCGTCTCGGTGCGCACGCCGACGCGGGTCGGGCGACCCGTCTCCGGGTCGACGATCTGCACGTTGCTGATGTGCAGGGGCGACTCGACGGTCTCGCGACCGCCGGTGCCGCGCCCGGTGCCGGCCTTCACGTGCTTGGTGACGCGGTTGACGCCCTCGACCAGCACGCGCTGGCGCTCGGGGTACACCGCGATGACGCGACCCTGCTTGCCGCGGTCGCCCCCGCGCGCCTGCGTGGCGCCGGAGATGACCTGGACCAGGTCGCCCTTCTTGATCTTGATCTTGGGCTTCGTCATGTCAGAGCACCTCCGGGGCGAGCGAGACGATCCGCATGAACTTCTTGTCGCGCAGCTCGCGGCCCACCGGGCCGAAGATGCGCGTCCCACGCGGGTCGCCGTCGGCCTTGAGGATGACGGCCGCGTTCTCGTCGAAGCGGATGTAGGAGCCGTCGGGACGACGGCGCTCCTTGCGGGTGCGGACGACGACCGCCTTGACGACCTCGCCCCTCTTCACGTTGCCGCCGGGGATGGCGTCCTTGACGGTCGCCACGATGACGTCCCCGATGCCGGCGTACCGACGGCCGGAGCCGCCGAGCACCCGGATGCAGAGGATCTCCTTGGCACCCGTGTTGTCGGCGACCTTGAGCCGCGACTCCTGCTGGATCACTGTTCTGCACTCCTGTCGTCGCGCCGGTTCTCGTCGCGAGCCTGGCGGAACGGACTCTTCCTGGGTCGTGCGTGGGTGCCGGCCCCGCTCCCGGCGGGGAGGGGGCCGGCGGGCCCGGTGAGGGCCCGGGGCCTCAGACGGCCTTCTCGAGCACCTCGACGACGCGCCAGCGCTTGGTCGCCGACAGCGGCCGCGTCTCCGCGATCCGCACGCGGTCGCCCACGCCCACGGCGTTGGTCTCGTCGTGCGCCTTGACCTTGCTGGTGCGGCGGATGACCTTGCCGTACAGCGGGTGCTTGACGCGGTCCTCGACGACGACGACGACGGTCTTGTCCATCTTGTCGCTGGTGACCACGCCGAGGCGCGTCTTGCGGTAGCCGCGCTGCTGCGCGTCCCCCGCGTCGGTGCTCTGGGTGTCGGTGCTCACGGCGTCCTCGCTCACGTCGGGCCTCACTTCTCGCCGGGCGTCGGCGCGGCGGTGATGCCCAGCTCCTGCTCGCGCATCACCGTGTAGATGCGCGCGATGTCACGACGGACGGCGCGCAGCCGGGTGTGGTTCTCCAGCTGGCCGGTGGCCGACTGGAAACGGAGGTTGAAGAGCTCCTCCTTGGCACGGCGGAGCTCCTCGAGGAGCTCCTCGCCACCCTTGTCCCGCAGCTTCGCGGGAGCCAGGTCCTCGCTGCCGACGGCCATCAGACCTCACTCCCCTCGCGCGCCACGAAACGGCACTTCATCGGCAGCTTGTGGATCGCGAGCCGCATCGCCTCGCGGGCGGTGGGCTCGTCCACGCCGGAGATCTCGAACATCATGCGGCCCGGGTGGACGTTGGCCACCCACCACTCGGGCGAGCCCTTGCCGGAGCCCATGCGGGTCTCGGCGGGCTTCTTCGTCAGCGGACGGTCCGGGTAGATGTTGATCCACACCTTCCCGCCACGCTTCATGTAGCGCGTCATGGCGATACGGGCTGACTCGATCTGCCGGTTGGTGACGTACGCCGGCTCGAGGGCCTGGATGCCGTAGTCGCCGAAGGCGATGCTCGTGCCGCCCTTGGCCACGCCGGTGCGGCGCGGGTGGTGCTGCTTGCGGTGCTTGAGCCTGCGGGGGACCAGCACGGGTCAGCCCTCCGATCCGGGGGTCGCGACGGCCTGCGGCGCGGTGCCCGCGTCGCCCGCCGGGGCGCCCTGGGGGGCGTCGCCGCCGGGACGGCGGCCGCGGGCGGGGCGCTCGGCGCGCGGGCCACGGGGGCCGCGCGGGGCGTTGGCCTGCTGGGCGGCGAGCTCGCGGCTCGTCATGTCGCCCTTGTAGACCCACACCTTGACGCCGATGCGTCCGAAGGTCGTCTTGGCCTCGTAGAAGCCGTAGTCGATGTTGGCGCGGAGCGTGTGCAGGGGCACGCGGCCCTCGCGGTAGAACTCCGAGCGGCTCATCTCCGCGCCGCCGAGGCGACCGGAGCACTGCACCCGGATGCCCTTGGCGCCGGCGCGGGAGGCCGTCTGCATGCCCTTGCGCATCGCACGGCGCCAGGCCACGCGGCTCGCGAGCTGCTCGGCGATGCCCTGGGCGACGAGCTGGGCGTCCGTCTCGGGGTTCTTGACCTCGAGGATGTTCAGCTGGACCTGCTTGCCGGTGAGCTTCTCCAGCTCGCCGCGCAGGCGGTCCGCCTCGGCGCCGCGGCGGCCGATGACGATGCCCGGGCGCGCCGTGTGGATGTCCACGCGGACGCGGTCGCGGGTGCGCTCGATGTCGACCTTGGCGATGCCGGCGCGCTCCATGCCCGTGGACATGAGCTTGCGGATGGAGACGTCCTCGCCGACGTAGTCCGCGTAGCGCTGGCCCGACTTCGTCGAGTCGGCGAACCACCGCGAGCGGTGCTCCGTCGTGATGCCCAGGCGGAAGCCGTGCGGGTTGACCTTCTGGCCCACTAGGAGCTCCTCCCCCTCGTCGACGTGGCGGCGCGCTCCGGCGCCGGCGCGACCACCACGGTGATGTGGCTGGTGCGCTTGTTGATGCGCGCCGCGCGCCCCTGGGCGCGCGGGCGGAACCGCTTGAGGGTCGGGCCCTCGTCGACGTAGGCGGCCTGGACGACCATCCTGCGCTCGTCGAAGGCCTCGCCCGCCTCGCCCGCCTTGACCCGTGCGTTCGCGATCGCGCTCTGCACGACCTTGCGCACCGGCTCGCTCGCCGCCTGCGGCGCGAACGCCAGCACGGCCAGGGCGTCCTCCGCCCGCTTGCCACGGACGAGGTCGACGACGCGTCGGGCCTTCTGGGGCGTGACGCGCACGAAGCGCGCCTTCGCCATGGCTTCCATCGCTGTCCTGCCTTCTCTTCCTGTGCTCTTCCGGTGAGGTGCTGCCGCTGCCGACCCGGAGGTCAGCGGCGACGGCCCTTCCGGTCGTCCTTCACGTGGCCGCGGAAGGTCCGCGTGGGCGCGAACTCCCCGAGCTTGTGACCGACCATCGCCTCGGTGACGAAGACCGGGACGTGCTTGCGGCCGTCGTGGACGGCGAAGGTGTGGCCCAGGAAGTCCGGGGTGACGACGGAGCGCCGGGACCAGGTCTTGATGAGGTTCTTGGTGCCCTTCTCGTTCTGGACGTCCACCTTCTTCTGGAGGTGGTCGTCGACGAAGGGGCCCTTCTTCAGGCTGCGCGGCATGTCCGGTCTCCTCAGCGCTTCTTGCCGGTACGGCGCCGGCGGACGATCTGCTTGTCGCTGGGCTTGCCCGGACGCCGGGTGCGGCCCTCGGGCTGGCCCCAGGGGCTCACCGGGTGACGGCCGCCGGACGTCTTGCCCTCACCACCACCGTGCGGGTGGTCGACCGGGTTCATCGCGACACCGCGGACGGTGGGACGACGGCCCTTCCAGCGCATGCGGCCGGCCTTGCCCCAGTTGATGTTCGACTGCTCGGCGTTGCCGACCTCGCCGATCGTGGCGCGGCAGCGCACGTCGACGTTCCGGATCTCGCCGGAGGGCATGCGCAGCTGGGCCGTGGCGCCCTCGCGGGCGACGAGCTGCACCGAGGTGCCGGCCGAGCGGGCGATCTTGGCGCCGCCGCCGGGCCGCAGCTCGATGGCGTGGATCACCGTGCCGACCGGGATGTTGCGCAGCGGCAGGTTGCTGCCGGGGCGGATGTCCGCGCCCGGGCCGTTCTCCACCGTGTCGCCCTGGCGGAGGCGGTTCGGCGCCACGATGTAGCGCTTCTCGCCGTCCACGTAGTGCAGGAGCGCGATGCGCGCCGTGCGGTTGGGGTCGTACTCGATGTGCGCGACCTTCGCCGGCACGCCGTCCTTGTCGGCACGACGGAAGTCGATCACCCGGTAGGCGCGCTTGTGCCCGCCGCCGTGGTGCCGCGTCGTGATCCGGCCGTTGCTGTTGCGCCCGCCCGTCTTGGGGAGGGGACGCACCAGCGACTTCTCCGGCGTGGACCGCGTGACCTCGACGAAGTCGGCGACGGACGAGCCGCGTCGGCCCGGCGTCGTCGGCTTGTACTTACGGATACCCATGGTTGAGACCAGTCCTCGTCTGTACGGCCCGGATCAGGCGGTCGTGCCGAAGATGTCGATGGTGTCGCCCTCGCGGAGCGTCACCACCGCACGCTTGGTGTCCTTGCGCCGACCGGTGCCGGTGCGCGTCCGCCGGGCCTTGCCCTGACGGTTCGCGGTGTTCACCCCGGTCACCTTGACGCCGAACACGCGCTCGACCGCGATGCGGATCTCGGTCTTGTTCGCGCGGGGGTCGACGAGGAACGTGTACTTGCCCTCGTCGAGCAGCGCGTAGCTCTTCTCCGACACCACCGGCGCGAGCAGCACGTCGCGCGGGTCCTTGCCGAAGCGGGACGAGAGCGTGCCCGTGGCCGCGGGGGCCGCGACGGGGGTCGCCTCGTCGGTCGTCTGGACGGTCTCGCTCACCGGTCCGCCTCGCTCTCCGCCGTGGCGGCGCCGTGGCCGCCGAGGAAGGTCTGCAGGGCCGCCTCGGTGAAGACGACGTCGTCGCTGCAGAGCACGTCGTAGGTGTTCAGCTGGTCGACACGCAGCAGGTGCACGCCGGGCACGTTGCGCAGGCTCAGCCAGCTGGTGTCGTCGCCCCGCTCGAGGACGACGAGGAAGCCGTCGCGCCCGCTGCCGGCGACGCCGGGCAGGGCCGCGAGGGCCGCGAGGGCGCCCTTGGTCGAGGGGACCTCGGTCCCGAAGGAGCCGACGACGTGGACGCGGCCGGCGCGGGCCCGGTCCGAGAGGGCGCCGCGGAGGGCGGCGGCCTTCATCTTCTTGGGCGTGCGCTGGCTGTAGTCGCGCGGCTGGGGGCCGTGGACGACGCCACCGCCGGCGAACTGCGGCGCGCGGGTCGAGCCCTGGCGGGCGCGGCCGGTGCCCTTCTGGCGGAAGGGCTTCTTGCCACCGCCGCGCACGTCGCCGCGCGTCTTGGTGGCGTGCGTGCCCTGGCGGGCCGCGGCGAGCTGCGCCACGACGACCTGGTGGATGAGCGGCACGTTGGCGGTGACGTCGAAGACGTCCCCCGGCAGCTCGGCGGCACCCGTGACCGCACCGGTCGCGTCGACGACGTCGACGCGGCGGGTGGTGGTGCCCGTGGTGGTGGTGGTCATCTGGCTCAGGCCTCCTTCGAGACGGCCTTGGCGGGCGTGCGGACGAGCACGACGCCGCCCGTGGGCCCGGGGACGGCACCCTTGATGAGGATGAGGCCCTTCTCGGCGTCGACCGCGTGGACCGTGAGGTTCTGGGTGGTCTGGCGGACGGCGCCCATGCGCCCCGCCATCTTCATGCCCTTGAACACACGGCCCGGGGTGGCGCAGCCGCCGATGGAGCCGGGCTTGCGGTGGTTGCGGTGCGCACCGTGGGAGGCACCGACGCCGTGGAAGCCGTGACGCTTCATGACGCCGGCGGTGCCCTTGCCCTTGGTGCGGCCGACGACGTCGACGACCTGGCCGGCCGTGAAGATGTCCGCGGCGACCTCCTGGCCGGCGGCGAAGCCGGCGGCGTCGGCGGTGCGGATCTCGACGACGTGGCGGCGCGGCGTGACGCCGGCCTTGGTGAAGTGGCCCGTGAGCGGCTTGGTCACGCGACGGGGGTCCACGGCGCCCGCCGCGAGCTGGACGGCCGAGTAGCCGTCCGTCTCGGGCGTGCGCACCTGGGTGACGACGTTGGGCGAGGCCTGCACGACGGTGACGGGCACGAGGCGGCCGTCGGCGTCCCAGACCTGGGTCATCCCCAGCTTGGACCCCAGCAGGCCGGCGACGACGCGCTGGTCGGAGGAGGTGGTGGTCATGGCGTCTGCAGTCCTCAGAGCTTGATCTCGATGTTCACGTCAGCGGGCAGGTCGAGACGCATGAGCGAGTCGACGGCCTTCGGCGTGGGGTCGATGATGTCGATGAGACGCTTGTGGGTGCGCATCTCGAAGTGCTCGCGGCTGTCCTTGTACTTGTGCGGCGAGCGGATCACGCAGAACGTGTTCTTCTCCGTCGGCAGCGGCACCGGGCCCACGACCGTCGCACCAGCGCGGGTCACCGTGTCGACGATCTTGCGCGCCGAGCTGTCGATGACCTCGTGGTCGTAGGACTTGAGCCGGATGCGGATCTTCTGTCCCGCCATGGCGTCGCGATCTCTCTCTCCGTCGTACCGCTGAGGTCCTCCGGACCGGCCACCGGGGGCCGGTCCTGTCTGCCCGCGTCGCGCCGCCCGACCCCCGAGGTCGGGCGTGTCGCGCTGTCCGCGTGCTGGGCGGCCACCTCCCCCGCCACCCCGGGGGGTGCGGCGGTCGGTGGCCGACGTGTCGTCGTGCTGCTGGGCGCCCCGCTGACGTGCCGGCGGGTCGTGACGACGCTGTGGAGCTGTTCGTGCGGTGGTGCAGGTCCGGCGCTCGGGGGGTGGTGCACCGGCGTGCGGGCACGCGTCAGCCCCGAGCAACCCGAGCAGTCTGCCAGAGCCCCCCGCCGGTTGGCGAATCGCCCGCCCCGACCGGGTCTCCCCCGGGCCGTCGGCACCGCCGGCCGGGGCGGGACCGGACGGGGCCCGGACGCCGCGAGGGGCCCGTGCGACGAGCGCACGGGCCCCTGCGGTGGTGCCGCGGCAGGACCCGGAGGTCCCGCCGCGACGGTGGTGCGGGAGGTCAGGCCGTGATGGCCGTGACCTGGCCGGCGCCGACGGTGCGGCCACCCTCGCGGATGGTGAAGCGCAGGCCCTGCTCCATGGCGATCGGCTGGATCAGCGCGACCTTCATGTCGGTGTTGTCGCCGGGCATGACCATCTCGGTGCCCTCGGGCAGCTCGATGACGCCGGTGACGTCGGTGGTGCGGAAGTAGAACTGCGGCCGGTAGTTCGAGTAGAACGGGTTGTGACGCCCGCCCTCGTCCTTGGACAGGATGTAGACCGAGGCCTCGAAGTTCTTGTGCGGCACGATCGAGTTCGGCTTGCAGACGACCTGGCCGCGCTCGACGTCCTCGCGCTTGATGCCGCGCAGGAGCAGGCCGACGTTCTCGCCCGCACGCGCCTCGTCGAGGAGCTTGCGGAACATCTCGACGCCGGTGACGGTCGACTTGGTCTTCGTCTCCTTGATGCCGACGATCTCGACGTCGTCGTTCACGTTGAGGACGCCGCGCTCGACGCGACCCGTGACGACGGTGCCGCGACCCGTGATCGTGAAGACGTCCTCGACCGGCATGAGGAAGGGCTGGTCGATGTCCCGCTCGGGCTCGGGGATCGTCGTGTCGACGGCCTCCATGAGCTCGAGGAGCTTGCCGCCCCACTCCTTGTCGCCCTCGAGGGCCTTGAGCGCCGAGACGCGGACCACGGGGACGTCGTCGCCCGGGAACTCGTACGCGGAGAGGAGCTCGCGCACCTCCATCTCGACGAGCTCGAGGATCTCCTCGTCCTCGACCATGTCGGCCTTGTTCAGCGCCACGACGATGTAGGGCACGTTGACCTGGCGGGCCAGGAGGACGTGCTCGCGCGTCTGCGGCATGGGGCCGTCGGTCGCGGCGACGACGAGGATGGCGCCGTCCATCTGCGCCGCACCCGTGATCATGTTCTTGATGTAGTCCGCGTGGCCGGGGCAGTCGACGTGCGCGTAGTGGCGCGCGGCCGTCTGGTACTCGACGTGCGCGATGGAGATCGTGATCCCGCGCTGCTTCTCCTCCGGCGCCTTGTCGATCTGGTCGAACGGCGTGAAGGGGTTCAGGTCCGGGTAGGCGTCGTGCAGGACCTTGGTGATGGCCGCCGTCAGCGTCGTCTTGCCGTGGTCGATGTGACCGATCGTGCCGATGTTGACGTGGGGCTTGGTCCGCTCGAACTTGGCCTTCGCCACTGGGTCCTCCTGGGATGTCTGGTGGTCTTCGGTGGGGCTGGTGCGGTGCCCGGCCGCCGGGCTGCCGGCGCCCCGGGCGGGGCGCCGGCGGGAGTCCGTCGGGACTCAGGGTGCTGCGGGGAGGGTCACTCCCCGCGGACCTTCTTGACGATCTCCTCGGCCACGGCGCGCGGGACCTCGGCGTAGCTGTCGAACGACATCGAGTACACCGCACGGCCCTGCGTCTTGCTCCGCAGGTCGCCGACGTACCCGAACATCTCCGACAGCGGGACCTGGGCCCGCACGACCTTGGCGCCGCTGGCGTCCTCCATGGCCTGGATCAGGCCGCGGCGGGAGTTGAGGTCGCCGATGACGTCGCCCATGTACTCCTCGGGCGTGCGCACCTCGACGGCCATGACCGGCTCGAGGAGGACCGGGTCCGCGCGGCGGACGGCCTCCTTGAGCACCTGCGAGCCGGCGATCTTGAACGCCATCTCCGACGAGTCGACGTCGTGGTAGGCGCCGTCCAGCAGCGTCGCCTTGATGCCGACCATCGGGTACCCGGCGACGACGCCGAGCGCCATCGCGTCCTGGATGCCCGCGTCGACGCTGGGGATGTACTCGCGGGGCACGCGGCCACCGGTCACCTTGTTGGCGAACTCGTACATCGGGGCCTCGGAGTCCGTGGTGTCGAGCGGCTCGATGGCCACCTGCACCTTGGCGAACTGGCCGGAGCCGCCCGTCTGCTTCTTGTGCGTGTAGTCGATCTTCTCGACGGCCTTGCGGATCGTCTCGCGGTAGGCGACCTGGGGCTTGCCCACGTTCGCCTCGACGCGGAACTCCCGACGCATGCGGTCGACGAGGATGTCGAGGTGGAGCTCGCCCATCCCCTTGATGATCGTCTGGCCGGTCTCCTCGTCGAGCTGGACCTGGAAGGTCGGGTCCTCCTCGGCGAGCTTCTGGATGGCCGTGCCGAGCTTCTCCTGGTCGCCCTTCGTCTTCGGCTCGATGGCGACCGAGATGACGGGCTCGGGGAAGGTCATCGACTCGAGGACGACCTGCTCCGCCGGGTCGCACAGCGTGTCCCCGGTGGTCGTGTCCTTGAGGCCGATCATCGCGTAGATGTGGCCCGCACGGGCCTCGTCCACCGGGTTCTCCTTGTTGGAGTGCATCTGGAAGAGCTTCCCGATGCGCTCCTTCTTGCCCTTGGTCGAGTTCACGACGCCGGAGCCGGCCGCCACGCGCCCGGAGTAGACCCGGACGTAGGTGAGCTTGCCGAAGAAGGGGTGCGAGGCGACCTTGAACGCGAGGGCCGAGAAGGGCTCCTCGACGTCCGCGTGCCGGACGATCTCCTTGTCCTCGTCGCGGACGTCGTGACCGGTGACGGACTCGACGTCGAGCGGCGTGGGCAGGTAGTCGAGCACGGCGTCGAGCATGGGCTGGACGCCCTTGTTCTTGAACGCCGAGCCGCACAGCACCGGGTACTGCTCGCTCGCGACGGTGACCTTGCGGACGGCCGTCTTGATCTCCTCGGCGGAGATCTCCTCGCCGCCGAGGTACTTCTCGAGCAGCGCCTCGTCGGTGTCGGCGACGGCCTCGAGCAGCTTGTCGCGGTACTCCGCGGCGGTCTCGGCCAGGTCGGCCGGGATCTCCTCGACCTCGTAGGCCTCGCCCTTGCCCGTCTCGCCGCGCCAGGTGAGGGCGCGCATGTGGACGAGGTCGACGACGCCGACGAAGTCGTTCTCCGCGCCGATCGGGATCTGCAGGACCAGCGGCTTGGCGCCGAGGCGCTCCGTGATGGTCCGGACCGTGAAGAAGAAGTCCGCGCCGAGCTTGTCCATCTTGTTGACGAAGCAGATGCGCGGCACGTCGTACTTGTCGGCCTGGCGCCACACCGTCTCGGACTGGGGCTCGACGCCCTCCTTGCCGTCGAAGACGGCGACGGCGCCGTCGAGCACGCGCAGGGACCGCTCCACCTCGACGGTGAAGTCGACGTGCCCCGGCGTGTCGATGATGTTGATCTGGGTGCCCTCCCAGAAGCAGGTGGTGGCGGCGGAGGTGATGGTGATGCCCCGCTCCTGCTCCTGCTCCATCCAGTCCATCGTGGCGGCGCCGTCGTGGACCTCACCGATCTTGTAGTTGATCCCCGTGTAGAACAGGATCCGCTCGGTGGTGGTCGTCTTGCCGGCGTCGATGTGGGCCATGATCCCGATGTTGCGGACCTTGTGAAGGTCAGTCAGGACGTCCTGTGCCACTGGGCGCTGCCTCTTCCTGGTCGTGGAGCTGTCGTCGGCGACCCTCAGGTGAGGGGTCGCGGCGCCGGGGCGGGCGCGCGGCGGGAGGGTCTCCCCCGCCGCGCACCGGGGGTCACCAGCGGTAGTGCGCGAAGGCCTTGTTCGACTCGGCCATCTTGTGCGTGTCCTCGCGACGCTTCACCGCGGCACCGAGGCCGTTGCTCGCGTCGAGGATCTCGTTCATGAGGCGCTCGGTCATCGTCTTCTCGCGACGGGCCTTGGAGTAGCCGACGAGCCAGCGCAGGGCCAGCGTCGTCGAGCGGCCCGCACGGACCTCGACGGGCACCTGGTAGGTCGCACCGCCGACGCGGCGGCTGCGGACCTCGAGGGCCGGCTTGACGTTGTCGAGCGCGCGCTTGAGCGCGATGACCGGGTCGTTGCCGGTCTTCGTGCGGGCGCCCTCGAGCGCGCCGTACACGATGCGCTCGGCGGTGGACTTCTTGCCGTCGACGAGCACCTTGTTCACCAGCTGGGTGACCAGCGGGGAGCCGTAGACGGGGTCGATCACGAGCGGCCGCTTCGGGGCCGGGCCCTTGCGAGGCATCAGCGCTTCTCCTTCTTCGCTCCGTAGCGGCTGCGCGCCTGCTTGCGGTTCTTCACACCCTGGGTGTCGAGCGAGCCGCGCACGATCTTGTAGCGCACGCCCGGGAGGTCCTTCACGCGGCCGCCGCGCACGAGCACGATGGAGTGCTCCTGCAGGTTGTGGCCGACGCCGGGGATGTAGGCCGTGACCTCGATGCCGCTGGAGAGCCGCACGCGCGCGACCTTGCGCAGCGCCGAGTTCGGCTTCTTCGGCGTCGTCGTGTACACGCGGGTGCACACGCCTCGCCGCTGGGGGCTCCCCTTGAGGGCCGGGGTCTTCTGCTTCCCGACCTTGTCCTGCCGGCCCTTGCGGACCAGCTGCTGGATCGTGGGCACCGGTGCGTCTCCGTCTTCAGTCTTCGCGGGGTCCGCCGCCTCTCGGCAGGCGGAGCCTTGTCGTCGTGCTCGTGCGTCGTGCGGCCCTGCCGTCCGGTGCCCGCGGGCTCCCGCCCGGTGCGCCGTCCGGCGGCGGGGGTCTCGACCCCCGCGCCCGGGCGTGTCCGTCGTGTCGTCCGTCGGCCCGGAGGCCCTCCCCGGTGACCGGGGGGTCGCCCCCTGCGGGGCACGACGGAGCACCCGGCTCGCCGGGTCGTCCGGACGAGGATAGGCGCCCGCCCCAGCAGCGTCAAAAGACCTGCGCGCGGGCGGGCGGGCCCCCGCCGGGGCCGCCCCTGGGGGCGGCCCCGGCGGGGCCTGCGTCGGCGGTGGTGCCGCGGTGCGGCACCGGCCGCGTCAGCGGAAGTCGCCGCCGAGGTCGTACTCCTCGAGCGGGACGGCCTGGCCGGAGCCGAGGCCGAAGTGGTCGTAGTCGACGTCCTCGTAGCCGGGCATCGAGTACATCGCCGCCTTGGCCTCCTCGGTGGGCTCGACGACCACGTCGCGGTAGCGGGGCAGCCCCGTGCCGGCCGGGATCAGCTTTCCGAGGATGACGTTCTCCTTGAGGCCGAGCAGCGGGTCGCTGCGACCCGCCAGCGCCGCCTCGGTGAGCACCTTCGTCGTCTCCTGGAAGGAGGCGGCGGAGAGCCACGAGTCCGTCGCGAGCGACGCCTTCGTGATGCCCATGAGCTCGGGACGGCCGGCGGCCGGCGCCCCGCCCTCGGCCACGACGCGACGGTTCTCCTCCTCGAAGCGCGCCCGCTCGGCGAGCTCGCCGGGCAGGAGCTTCGCGTCGCCGGCGTCGATGATCGTCACCCGGCGGAGCATCTGCCGGACGATGACCTCGATGTGCTTGTCGTGGATGCCCACGCCCTGGCTGCGGTAGACCTCCTGGACCTCGTCGACGAGGTGCTGCTGCACCCGCCGCGGGCCGAGGATCCGCAGCACCTGCTTCGGGTCGACCGCGCCCTGGAGGAGCTGGTCCCCCACCTCGACGTGCTGGCCGTCGGCCACGAGCAGGCGCGAGCGCTTCGTCAGCGGGTACGCGATCTCCTCGCCGCCGTCGTCCGGCGTGACGACGAGACGACGGGCCTTCTCGTCCTCCTCGAGGCTCACGCGCCCCGCGACCTCGGAGATCGGGGCGACACCCTTGGGGGTGCGCGCCTCGAAGAGCTCCTGGACGCGCGGGAGGCCGTGCGTGATGTCGTCACCGGCCACACCACCGGTGTGGAAGGTGCGCATCGTCAGCTGCGTGCCGGGCTCGCCGATCGACTGGGCCGCGACGATGCCGACGGCCTCGCCGATGTCGACGAGCTTGCCGGTGGCCAGCGAGCGGCCGTAGCAGCGGGCGCACGTGCCGACGCGGGACTCGCAGGTGAGGACCGAGCGGACCTTGATCTCCCGGACGCCCTGGGTGACGAGGGCGTCGATGAGGACGTCGCCCACGTCGCTGCCGGCCGGCGCGAGCACCGCGCCGTCCTCGGCCTTGACGTCCGAGGCCAGCGTCCGCGAGTAGACGCTCGTCTCGACGTGCTCGCCGCGACGGAGGCCGGAGCCGTCCGCCGCGTCGTCGGCGATCGGCAGGACGAGGCCGCGACGGGTGCCGCAGTCGTCCTCGCGGACGATGACGTCCTGCGACACGTCGACCAGACGACGGGTGAGGTAGCCCGAGTCGGCCGTGCGCAGGGCGGTGTCCGCGAGGCCCTTGCGGGCGCCGTGGCTGGAGATGAAGTACTCGAGGACGGAGAAGCCCTCGCGGAAGTTCGACTTCACCGGGCGCGGGATGATCTCGCCCTTCGGGTTCGCCACGAGGCCGCGCATGCCGGCGATCTGGCGGACCTGCATCCAGTTGCCCCGGGCCCCCGAGGTGACCATGCGGTACACCGAGTTGCGCGTGGCGTTGGCGTCGAGGTTGTCCTGCATGTCCTTGGCCACGACGGCGGTGGCCTCGGTCCAGATCTCGATGAGCTCCTGACGACGCTCGTCGTCGGTGATCAGGCCCTCCTCGTACTGGCGCTGGACCGTCTCGGCCTTCCCCTCGTACCGCTCGAGGATCTCCTGCTTGTTCGGCGGCCGGAGCACGTCGGAGATGGCGATGGTCGTCCCGGAGCGCGTGGCCCAGTGGAAGCCGGTCTCCTTCAGCGCGTCGAGCGACGCGGCGACCTGGACCTTGGGGTAGCGCTCGGCGAGGTCGTTGACGATCGTCGAGAGCCGCTTCTTGTCCACCACCTCGTTGACGAAGGGGTAGTCGACCGGCAGCGCCTCGTTGAAGAGGGCCCGGCCGAGCGTCGTGCGCAGGCGCGCGGTGCCGCCCGGCTCGAACTCCTCGGGCACGACCTCGCCCTCGGCGGGGTGCAGGCCCTCCAGGCGCAGGGTGATCGGCGAGCCGACCTCCAGCGCGCCGCCGTCGTAGGCCATGAGCGCCTCGGCGACGGAGGAGAACGTGCGGCC
>Ga0325401_1003651_pt1 | contig 14204 bp, 7 predicted proteins | sample PopdelMetagenome_FD_205666 | JGI IMG/M metagenome (GOLD analysis project Ga0325401, IMG submission 205666) | Populus deltoides microbial communities from Bellville, Georgia, United States - Xylem-PdKOR-R2 | ecosystem: Host-associated > Plants > Phyllosphere > Stem > Wood/Secondary xylem | place...
ATACTCTTCTTGCTCCATCTTGAATACATGCTGTGGATAGAGATCCATGTGTGCATAAGAAGAAGAAGAAGAAGAAGAAGCTTATAAAGATGGTCGAACCATGCAAAGGAATCTTATCCCTACCTGGTTAAAATGTTGTTGTAACTTCTCATTCGTTAGGTTGATACATAGCTGCTCAAAACTACAATATTTATTACATGATTAGATGTTCCTGTTAAAATAATTATTTGAAAATAACTCCATATATAGTTTCCTACGTGCCTGTTGATCTTGAAGCTTTCAAAGCCATAAATATCAAGGACTCCGATTATACTTGTTGCAGTAGGATCTTGACCAATTGAACTGTTGATCTTATCCACAATCCTGAAACATTCAATTGACTCTTTTTTTGTTAATTTCTTATTTTGATGGGATAAAAATTGATTCCAAATGCATAATTGAGAAACTGGAATAATGTTAGAGAACTATCATTTGAACAGTTTTTTCGCAGAAACCATATTCCTGAGGAAACATTAACCATGTCCAGGATTTGGATGAAGTACATATATAGTTGCAAAACATCCTGAACAAATTATAAAATGCACTTCTGCTACTGCTTGCATTGTAGTGTCGAGAATAAAGTTACTGGTCAGATGAATGAGTTTGATTTTCTTACCAATCAAACAGCCTTGAGTACACAGTCTTGGCCATGGCATCACGACTTAAGACGGCTGAAGCTGGGTCCAGAGGTTTTGTAATGTTACCATCTGGAGTCACTATGACGCGCTTGCAAAGTGAGTCTTCCAGTGCCTTCTCATCACACCTAAATTAAAGCATTTAATTTGTTGGATAACAAAGTGGCATCACTAGATATTACAGCAGTATTTTTATTTTTATTTTGGCTGTACAGTAAGTCATAGTTCTAACATCAGTAGCTCCGCTGCTGTTCGAAGATGGTAGTGTGATTTATCATCCTTAAGTTTAGAAGAATCAACTTCCTTCCCTTTGACAAAGTTGATGTTTCCGAGATGGAGGATTGCAGCTACTATGCGGAATATTGCATCCTGCAAAAGAGGAACCTCCCTTTGTCAATCTGGAATGTGTATCTCTACACTAAATTACCAGATATAAATAACCCGTTAAACCATCCGTATGAATGGGAAGAGTACATACCTGTTCATCCTGGCTGATCCCGACAATATCCATTGCATTTCTGGTTTCCAAATACTCCCTTGCATCATCTACGTTTGCTACTTCGTAACAGTTTGTTTGGTTCAAATAATGGAAAGTTCTTGGGTCCCCTAACTTGAATCTCTCGACATCCTGAAAGGGAACATCAGTCAGATAGCTTTTCCTGAAGGGCCAGGCCAACAATTCTTGCATGGTTGTCAGGAAATCACCTCTGGTGGTGCTGCGCAGAGCATGTAAAAACAATGGTAGTTTCTCTCCGGGTCAGAGACTTGGCAAACACGTGATCTTTCAAGAAGGTAAGTACGAACTGCAGCTCCAGATATCTTCCCATTCTTATCAAATTGTATCTCAACAAACTTTCCAAATCGACTGATTGACAACCCAATTTTTTATGAGTTAAACACAAAATTTTAGAAGAAAGTAGAACGTAGATAAAGCATCTAAATTTCACCTCGAATTGTTGTTTTTGACAGTTTTTGCATTCCCAAATGCTTCCAATACTGGATTGGACTGAAGTGGAAATCAGTATGACTCTTCATTCAATCAGTTCAGTAGTTGAATCATCCAAAAGGCAAGATACTGTCATAGTTTTCAACTTACCTCCAAAACTTGTTGTTCCACTGTTCTTCCTTCATTACCCGCGGATCTCCCCCCCATGAAGGCAAGGTATCTCATGAGCATCTTTGTTGTCTCTGTTTTACCAGCTCCACTCTCCCCACTTACTAAAATGGACTGGCTTCCCTGATCGTTTATCATTGCTCTGATGTTTCAAGTGATGACATTAGGTGTTTATATATATATATATATATATATATTAGTTACAAAATATGTTATATTCAGCCCATGCATGTTAATCAATTGACATGAATTGGTGCTACCAGATTAAACTTGTTTTTTGTTTTGCTCTATCAGTATACCTGTAACAAGTGTCTGCCACAGCAAAAAGGTGTGGACTTAGCTCTCCAAAAGCAGCTCCTTTGTACTGCTCCATCATGTGAATGTTGTATAAATGCGGTAGTCTCCGGAAAGGATTCACCGCTATTAGAATGTTCCCAGTGTAAGTCTGTTTATTTCAGCACTGCTCATCAGTATGCTGCTTTTTACTTGAATCTATATTCTGTAGTTTCAAGACTAATTCATAAAAATAATAATTATGGTGGCATCAGTTATATCAATTAATGTTGGCTCACATATATCTCATTGAGTGCAAACCGGCAAGCAAGGTTATACAAGACTCCTGGTTCATGGAGATATGCTAATTTCGTCATATCATCGACTCCTGCTCGTGGAGCCTCTGTGTCTTTTGGATATATACTTGAAATATCAGCAACTACCTGGAGTTGAGGTAAGAATCAACAATCAATTCATGTTAATACCAATCAACACTTCGAACTTCATCTAGTTAATTAGTTCATATCCTGTAGGCTGGTCTCTTAGAAAAAAGCTCAAAACATAACAATGTAGCATAAATACTTGACCAATTCCAGACTCAGGAAAGTTTAACTAATGAAAGAGTGATATTGTATGAGTGATATATAAGCTTGTCTCCTTTCCTTATTGCAACAGCTAGCATATGTTATAACAGTTGTCTCATTGTCATAAGAAAACTTCAATCTAAAGTTAAACATCAGTCGATGGCCTATGTATACAAGTATTCATTTCGAATCATGTAGACATTAAAAGTATATATCATGCATTAAAGTTTCGTGATGTGCTGGATTGCTAGCAGAGTCAGATTTGTCCAAGATATTCAATAGGAGTAGTTAGCACACATCTACGGTCACTAATGAATCTCTTGTCATTCTTTGGATCCTGAATCTCAAAGATATTTAGTTTTGCAACTATATCAGTAGAAAATCCTTGTATTAGAATATAGATGGTTTCAAACTCAGAGTCCATATTTACATGATCTGAACTAGTATGGAAGAGATTGGATGATACAAGTTAACAGAAAGAAGTCTTACAGTTTTCCCATTTGTGATGATTATGGTGGCGTCTCTGCCCTTGATTCCTGTAACTTCACCATCCATCCATGCTTCCTCAGGATCCTCTATCCACACGTGGGATCCAACTATGATGTTCACTGGAGTTCCCTGGATCATCATCCAAGACGAAGAGCATAAATTAAATTATTTCAACATTGTGCTTGCAAATCAAAGAATGGAGAATGAATTAAACAAAAAACCATGATCAGGGAGCTTACCATATTGAAAAGTTTATCATATGATCATCAAATAAACTTCAGAATGAGAATGAATATAGGAAGCAAGTGAAAATGTGATGGTTTTGAGAAAGAGAGGATAGAAGAAGAAATGTACGAGCTAGCCAGAATGGAGAATGGAAGTGTCGTTTTAATCTAAAGAAGGATGGACATATATCTTAGTGTTGGATTAAAGAAGTTGGAGAGTAGAAAAGAATGTTGAAAAGGAATTCAAAAGGTAGAGGGAGTGCAGGGTGGTCGCAACTCGATCAAAAGCAAAAGGTGGCAGGCATGAGGCAGCCAGTACCCTCGCCTCCCGCTCCCACTCCATTGCCACCTTTTTTGCTCATTACACATAGGATGCTGACTTGGCGCCACAAGAAGCCCTCGCATGAATTAAAATCTCTTCATTTCTTAAGGCACACGTAGTAGCTACAACTAGAATTTAATCCTCATCAACTTGCTGGTATATACATTTACGCTATGGTGATGGCTAAAGTCATGGTACTGTTCCATTGAATGATCGCAGTCTATGTTACTGGACAGGGCTCGTTTTTCATAATTTTGTAGTACTAGTTTAGCAGCATTGTTAAATTGGTAGGTAAGTTTCGGTGATTTTGCATTTCTAATTTATGATGGTTTATGTGTGTTCGTGCAATTTAAAAAGTTAATAAACTTGGTCTTATGTCGTATTCATTTAAAATAATATTATTTTAATTTTTTTAAAAATAAATTAATTTTAACCAGGTTGATTGAGTTTTGAATTATTCTATCTAGTTAATTTTTATTGTATTTAATTTAAAATTTAATTTATAAAATTTACCCGCGAGCTGATTAGATTTAATAATATTATCAGGATTCGAGTGATGTGTGTTGGATAATTCTAATCAATTTAAAATAATATTATTTTAATTTAAAAAAAAACTAATCTTAACGAGGAATTATTCTATTTTAACTTTCATTGTATTTAATTTGAAATATGATCTACAAAGTTTACCCGCAAGCTGTTTGGGTTTAATAATACCATTATATCAACAAAGTTTTGAGTTAATCGTGTATTTTTTTAAGAAATTGATTTTTTTAAAAAAAAAATATTATTTTATATATTTTTTTTATTTTGATGTGTTTATATTAAAAATAAGAATTATTTTAATATATATTTTTTAAAAATATTTTAAAAGTTATCCTTTAACATTCTCAAATAGGTCTAAACTCAACGAGACTTGGAAGAAAGAACCGAAGAAGGGGACAGATTGGTGATTCTCATTCATTTGTAAAGATGAAAGCAACAGGAAAGCTGATTTCAAGAATCCAGTCACAGAAAGACACCAGCATATTTCTCGAAAGGAAGAAATCATGAACCAGTGGACCATAACCATACATGCACCCCTCTTTACCTTTACCATACCTGACGGAGGGGGCCCTTTGGGCTGTGGGACTTTTCTTTCCGGTGAGAGGCTGGTGGAGAGGATATGCATGCCGGTGCCGGCTTTTGGCCATTTCACATCGGGAAAAAGGTCCTTTGCCGTGGGACCTCAAGTACAATAAAAAAGCTTACTCTTCATGACTCCAGCCAAGCCCCTTTTGCTTTTGGTGTTTTATTTATTTAATGGTCATTTTTAATGTAGGATTTACTATATAATAATATAAATTATATTTTAAACTTCATAAAAAAATTTAAAATTTAAAATTGATTTGATTCTTCAACATAATATTAAAAATCTTATAACCAAATAATTACGAGTTTAAATTTTATTATTTTTATTTATTTGATAAAAATTAAACATAAAGTAGTGTGAGTCATTATAAATTTCAAGATTAAAAAACTTTCACTTGAAAAAATATATTAAAAAATAATATAAATTATATTTTGAAATCTCACTTAAAAATTTAAATTTTTAAGTTGTATTTATTTTTTGACAGAATTTTAAATCATTACTCATGCTTGTTAAGGTTGTGCTATTAAAAATTGGGGATAAAATAAAACAATATTTGTTTTTACTATATAATTAAATTGTGTATGAAAAATCTTAATTTTTTTGTTTTATATTAATACTTTAATAGTATGGATTGTTTTAATATATTAATATTAAAAATAATTTTTTTTAAATATTATTTTAATATATTTTTCAATAATAAATATTTTAAAAATAAATCCATCTCAAACCAAATCTACTGTCAAACATGCTTACAGGAGATGTCCTGTATTTGATGTCCTATATCAATTAATCCACTTAGGCCCGCTGCTCTCATCATGCTTGGTTGCTTTTTGTTGTCAGAGTGTGAGCTCTTTTTTTTACTGTAAAAATAGTTATGTTTTAAAATATGTTTTTATTTAAAAATATATTAAAATATTTTTTTTATTTTTTTAAATTTATTTTTAATATTAACATGTTAAAATAATATAAAAACATAAAAAAATCAATTATTTTAAAAATACTTTTAAAACATAAAAATAAACTCCCCTATTTAATTTTCATCCAGGATGTGGGGATTGAGTCTTAAAAAAAATGGGGCTCTGTACTTTGCTTCTGTCCGGAGGCTGGGCGCTCTTGCTGTCCTGACTCCTGACTCCTGAGACAGAGTTAGTGATGATGCACATGTACATGTCGGCTTGCTTTTAACTCCTAATCTTCCGATGCCAGAACATGCTCGATTGGACAACAGAACTCCAGTCCAGTTGGATGGAAGAAAACTGCTCTTTATTATGTCTTCTATTAACATGGGCAGATCAAGAAATTGTCAGGAGAGCCGGGTTTAAATTTAAATTTTATCAATTTTTATTTTAAAATTTTAAATTATTAAAAAAAAATTAATATTTTTTTAAAAAAACAAAAACTCGGGCCCCTCCAGCCTCCCCTACACATCAAATATTATTATAAATAAATTTGTCATGTTCTATCTAGTCTAATTTTATGTATTGAATGTTATCATATTTTCATAATATAAGGGGTAAATTTTTTATTACCGGAACCTCTCTTGGCCAAATTTTTCTATATTCTCTTCTAAAAAGGCTTCCAAAGAGCTTCTGTTGATCCATCATTAAATGCATGTGTTTTTTATTAGAGATTAATATAAATTATATTTTGAGATTTTACTCGATAACTTAAACTATTGGATTGAGATAGTTTTTTGACAAGGTATTAGAACCTTAACGACCAAGCGGTCATGAGTTCGAATCTCACCATCCCTATTTATTTGATAAAAATTAATAACAATATAATCTAAACCTATACAAGTTTCAAGTTCAAAGAACTTTTACTTCAGAGGATATATTAGAGAATAATACAAATAATCATAGTTTTAAAACCCGGCTCGGCCCGGCGGGTCGACCTGGGCATGGAACCGGTCCGGGTCTTGGTAAAAACCTGCTTGGGAGTTGGCCCGACGAAACCCGGCCGACCCGGCGGGTCAGCCCGGAACCCGAGCGACCCGGGTAAACCCAGCTGGCACCTGACCTCTTTTTTATATACATGGATGCGAAACGGCGTAGTTTTTTACTCTCATTTTCTATTGCTACATTTTCTCAGAAACCAAACTAAGGATATCAAACAGAGCAGAGGATTTCAAAGTAAATCAGGAAACATTTAAGTACCAATCATTTAATAAAAAGATATCTTCGTATCAAGAGAAAAAAATTGTAAAGCCCTTAAATTTCAATTCAAATAAAATGAAAAGAAAAAAAAATCATAATTTTAAACAGGCATGAAAAACATATAAAATCTCTTTTTGAGCATCAAAAACTCTGTTTCTTATGACAAAATCATTTTCTTGGAATATCTAAGAAGATATTGCCCCTCCAGATTTGCTCACAACGTTCCTATCATCCGTGTATCAACTCAACCAAAGAGCTCACCTCAGCTGCTATATTCACAAAAAAAGAGCTTCTTCTTCTTCTTCTTCTTCTTCTTCTTCTTCTTCTTCTTCTTCTTCTTCTTCGTAGCTAGAGAGACAAAGGGAGAGTCTTCTTCTTGGGTGATCCGTGTATATGAGAGGGGAGTTCAGAGTTGGAATATAAATGAAGGGATAGATATATGCCACGTTATGAAAAGTTAGAAAAGTGGTTAGTGTTGATTATTACTATGTGAATTTTGATTTTTCCAATACTCCTTTCATTAATTGTTTTAATTTAATTTAATTAAAGCGGAGGTAAGTGGATGGAGCTGGGAGGAGAATTCAAAGAAAGGAAGGCGCCTAAATAAATGCTAGCATTTAATGCTTTGACTTAATACTGACATGTGAGGTTTCATGGAGGGTGAGGATGCTTTGTAGACCTCTGGTTCAGTAAATGACAGACAAAAAAAATAAATTTCGAACTTTATTTGAAATTTGTAAGTTTTGAATAAGTTTGGTTTTTTTTGGGTTGACCCAGGTTAATCCGGGTCACCTGTCTAACCCGTAACCCGGTCATTAGACCGGGTCGAGCACCAGGTCAGGTTTCAAAATTATACAAATAATATCTTAAAACTTACCTAATAATTTAAGCAATTAAATTGAAAAGATTTTTTTACACCGCCTGTGATTCAATGCCACTTTAAAATAACAATACCGTGTAATGTTTAGAGGATTCCTTTTTAGAATGGACAAAGCAAGATTTTCAAAAGATGTAAAAGAGTGGCCAGTGGCCAAGATTTACACGAAGGCCCATATAGCCTCAAATGGGCCTAGCCCAAGATACAAGTAGTCAGCCCGAAATCTACCATTGACGGCCCCTTTTGTTTTTTTGAAGAAAAAAACAAGAAGAAGAGGGTCTCTTGTTATGTTATCTTATCTTTGATGTTGTAACGCTGTCCATATCAATGATTTGGCTGATACTTGACTCCGTGACATATAATCACGGGTGTGTTTTCTAGGACATTCACCTCACGGGTCTCTACTCTGTTCTGCCTTTTGAATCAAGTTTGTCAAGTTGCGAATGCTGCTGATAACTAACTTTTTGTGTGTTTTTCTAAATTCTTCAGACCATCATTAAAAATATTAATTAGCCATGCAATCCGTTCATTTTTAATCAGATACGACGTCGTATATATGATGAAGCATCTCCTGATATAATCTACTTCCACCTCAATATTATGAGGGTTTTTTTTTTTTTTTTTGATATTGTTCTTGTATCGCATTGGAAAAAAAAATCATGAATCTTCAATTAATAAAGTCTAATGATGCAATATGTTTTACTCCATTGGATTTATAATTATTTTAATATGTGTATAAAAGTATCGATTAATGTTTTTTTAATTTTCTAATTAAAAGTTGCTTTGAAAATTATATTATTTTTTTTAAAAGATAATGTTTCTCGTAAGAAAAACATGTTTTCATGAAGGTAAAGAAATGTTTTTTTATTAAAAATATATATATTCTTTTTTAATCAAATTGTTCTAGGTTTTTTTTTTAATATTCTCCTTATTGCCTTTACTTTTTATTCGATTAACCAAGTTGTTAATAAAAAAATTGTTTCTTTTACAAATCAACAAAAAAAAAAATTACATGAATTAGGAAAAATAATTTTAATTAAAAATATATATTTTTCTCTGTAGCTTTGTTCATAACCCAAGTTACGGTTTGAGGGTTAACTTGAATTAACATATGTCAATTCAAAACATTATCAATGTAATATTTGTTTTATAAGTATATGATAGATCGATATCACTTTGAAAAATATTTTAAGAAAAAAAATAATCTAAGTTTTGACTAATGTATTCTCAAGGTCGATTATATCATACCAAATTAATTTTTATCTTATTTAATTTGAAACGAATTTGAAGTGGAGACAATGAATTACCTTGTTAACCCATAAGTTCAGTCAAATTTAATAAAATACAGAAAAGTTTTTCATAGAAAAATATAGAGGTGTTTTTAAAAGTGTGATAAAGGTTATGTTTTAAAGTGTTTTTTTGCTTGAAAGTATATTAAAATAATATATTTTTTAATTTTTAAATTTATTTTTAATATTAACACAATAAAAAATATAAAAATTAAAAACTTTTAAAATCTAAAAAATATATATTTTTATTTTTTTCTTTATTTCAAATTAATTTTTTTTGATATTTTCAGATTATTTTAATACATTAATATCCGAGATAATTTTTTAAAAATAAAAAAAATATTATTTTAATATATTTTTAAATAAAAAAATACTTTAAACTTCTATCTCCAAACGCAAGTATACATGAATCATCGCTGTCGTTACGGAGTTTAAGTGATAGAGAAAGAGGAGACTTTATTGTTGTGCATGTGACAAGTTCTGCATGTTACAAGTCAAACTCTATCTATGTTTATCTCATCCACGAGCAATGGTCTGGTAATTTTGGTTTTTATATTTTAAATTATATTTATATGAATTTTAAAAAAGTATTTGATTTGAAAAAAATATTAAATTAATATTTTTTTAGTATATTTTAATAATTTTAATATAATAATGTAAAAATAAAATAAAAATCTTAAATAAAATTAAATAACACTTTTAAATAAAAAATATCATATAAAACACATAATAAATCAAGCATATAAAAAAAATGTATAATAAAATGATGGGTATTACATATTATGGTTTGAATGTCATTATTAAAGAGCTTGTTTGATACTTTAATAGCTGTTGTTTTTAAAATATATATATTTTTTAAGAATATATTAAAATAATATTTATTTTTTATTTTTTAAAATTTATTTTTAATATTAACACATTAAAATGATTTAAAAACACTTAAAAAATAATAATTTAAAGTAAAAAAATATAAAATATAAAATTATTTTTTTTTTAAATAAAACCTTTCTAAACACAAAAAGATTTCATAAAATTTTTTTCGGGTGGTGGGTGGGGAAGGCTATCTAATATTTGAATTCCAAAATGCCATCACGGGAACTGAACTGGCAAGAGGATAATAATAATAATAATAATAAAAAAGTGATGTTGTCCTTTTCGGCTTTTCAGTTTTCACCAAAAGGCGTAATTGAAGCTAGCTAGCTAGCTATCATAATTCCTTGCAGAAACTCCAAAAGTTTCCTGTCACAAATTATTAACCCATGATCAATAAAGTATAAATAAAATCACCCTTGAAAAATTATACATTTCCTCAAGACCATCCTTTTGCCCCCACCTGCATCACTATACAATTCCCCCGCCTCACTTTGAAAATTCTGGATTCGTCCCCGTGTTTATATAATAAATAAAGTATTAAGTATTCGTTAATTCTCCACTTTACAGCAAAAGCAAAGCAAAGGGAAGCAAAAGAGGTGAGGGAGGGGGATATTCATAAGATAAGCGTCGGCAATCTTTATTGGATTGTAGTGGGAAACCGTTTGTCTTTATATGAAGTGGTAGGGAATGGATCAAATCAAGGGGTGATTAGTGGGGGTAGGGGGGGTGCGCAGGATAAGCTGCGTTGAGCAGGCAGGAAGGCAAACCAAGGTCTCAAACGTGGCCACTCACTCCCACTACTATATCACTAATATCTAGTTGGCACCACCACAATTCCATCCTCATCCCAGATGCTAACACCGCTACAGCCTCAACTTGTTGAATTATGAAACACTACTATTGCCTATAGAACCCTGCTCTTCCAACTTCCCAACTGGGCTCTGCTAAGCTTGCTAATTTATTACTACTTTCTTCTTATATATAGTACATTCTTGGTATCTTTTTAGTAATTAATTTGGTTAGCGAAGGGGGATTGAGGGATATACATATTAATCGTTTGGTAATGATGGCGGCACATTTACTGAGGAGGAGCTGGGGTAGCACTATCTGCTTGTTGATAGTGATTTTATTGCTATCCTGCAGCTCCCAAATGACATCCGCAGAAGCAGCACCTGCTTCACGTAAAAGCAGCAGCAGCATATCCATGTCTCAGCACAAAATGTTGGATGCTCACCAGCACTTGAAGCGCCTGAACAAGCCTCCTCTTAAAACCATCAAGGTCAGCTCCTCGTCCTACCTGATTATCTTCTTTTTACTTCTTTCTCATCTCTAATCAATTCCCTTAATTCCCTTACTTTCTTCTGTTTGCTATTAATCTATTATTGTCTCTACCCTTTTCAAGTTGTTGGTCTTCATCATCCATTCGTTCAACTACTCTTGTAATAATTATTGCAAATCGTGTACTGTATAACAGAGCCCGGATGGAGATATCATCGACTGCGTCCATATTGCTCACCAACCGGCTTTTGATCATCCTCTGCTCAAGAACCATACAATTCAGGTAAATCCACTGTTAATTGTGTTTGTGTGTGTGTGTGTAACAGCTAGCTAGCTACATATTTTATCTAGGTTGTTAATTAGCGTCCTGTGACTGGTTGCAGACGAGACCAAATTTCCACCCAGAAGGGACTAAGTTCGAGGAAAGCAAAAGGGTGTCTGCACAGAAAGCAACATCATCAAAACCAATAACCCAGTTGTGGCACTTGAAAGGAAGGTGTCCTGAAGGAACTATTCCCATAAGGCGAACTAAAAAAGAAGATGTATTAAGGGCAAGCTCTGTTGAAAGGTTTGGCAAGAAGAAGCCCACTAAAATTCCTCATCAACCCAGGTCTGCACAACCTGACCTCGTTACTCAAACTGGCCACCAGGTACGTACTTCAAAGTTATACTCATAGTACTTAATTAATAATTATTAGTTAATCTTGTCTCATTTAATTCAGTAGCTAACTAGCTAGCACTTAAGCGAACGCATAGATAGTGAAGGAAATTAAAGAAGCTCAATTAGTTTTATTATTAATTTCAGCTATAGCTTCAAGTATCTTGGTTGGTTCTATAATTAATTTGTTCTGACAGATAATATTTGTTTTTCTTGCTTGGAGTCTTTATTAGCATGCGATAGTATATGTGGAAGGAGATAAGTATTATGGAGCTAAGGCCACCATTAACGTTTGGGAGCCCAAAACACAACAGCCTAATGAATTCAGCTTGTCTCAAATCTGGATCCTTGGAGGTACTTTTGGTCAAGATCTTAACAGCATTGAAGCTGGATGGCAGGTAATTGTTTTATCTTAAGTTAATTAATTTTCTTTTAAAAAAATCATACATTATTGTTACCATCAATATGTATATATTATCTTGCATGGTCTTTAATTATTCCTCTGTAAATAACAGGTGAGTCCAGATCTATATGGAGATAACAGAACAAGACTCTTCACATATTGGACTGTAAGTACTGCTAACTAATGAATTTGTCTTCGTTAATTTTAAGTATTATTTCTTGTTTTCATGATCAGTACCTTCATTTATTAAACATTAATAATGCATGGGTTGGCCAGACTGTTAATTACTTATAATGGAGTAATTAATATTGATTAATTGTCTTGTGACAGAGTGACGCCTATCAAGCCACAGGTTGCTACAATCTGCTGTGCACAGGCTTTATTCAAATCAACAATGAAATAGCGATGGGGGCAAGCATCTTTCCTGTTTCTGGCTACCGTGGCTCCCAGTATGATATCAGCCTTCTTGTTTGGAAGGTAGACGAGTATAATTTAAGAAACATGTAAATTGATCTACCTGCATTTGTGTTTTGAAAAATTAAATAAACGAAACGCAGAGAATCTCTGACATATAAATGGCGCAATGCATGTCTTTATCCTATCATGCATGCATCTTATGTTGCTGTTTTCTTAAAAAATATTTGAGACCAGACTGTACCTGCATGTGAGTTGGCACATTCAGTAATGTTGTCTGTGTTGTCTGTAGGACCCGAAAGAGGGAAACTGGTGGATTCAATTTGGGAATGACTACGTGCTAGGATACTGGCCAGGCTTCCTCTTTTCCTACTTGACAGACAGCGCAACGATGATAGAGTGGGGAGGTGAGATTGTAAACTCAGAATCAGATGAGCAACACACAACAACTGAAATGGGGAGCGGGCATTTCCCTGAAGAAGGGTTCGGAAAAGCTGGCTACTTCAGGAATATTCAAATTGTTGACGGATCCAATAGTCTCAGGGATCCTAAAGGGCTTGGCACTTTTACTGAGCAATCCAGTTGCTATGATGTCCAGAACGGCAGGAGTGGTGATTGGGGCACCTACTTTTTCTATGGTGGTCCTGGAAGAAACCCCAATTGCCCATGATCGACGATGATGATCTCCTCATCCATCCCTTTTTTCTTTTTACTTCGTGTCTCTGTATTAGTACGAGTAAATTGTACAATATCATTTCTTATTCTTTAGGCTAGGGAGCTAAGGTGTACGTGAGCCTTTCTTTCCTTCTGCATGTGCGGTGTGCTGGCTAGCTGGTTTTCACTCCCTCCCGATATTCCTTATTTAAGTTGTGGTATGAGGTAGAAGAAAGAGAAGAGTGATCAGTTTCTTAAACTCAAGAAATTGGATTATCATTTCTGTCAATCAACTTCTTTACTTATATTATGCTGTAATTGACTGCTTTCTCCATTAAATTCTTTGGAGTGCAAACTAATATATAATTTATTACTTGTCTTTTGTGTTGTCCATTTAGATTCAAACTGGAAAGTGGGCCTGTGCGATGATGCTGTGGGAGTACTCTTCGTAAAATATATTTAAATTTTCAATTGAATTCTTCCTCAAAATCATTTCAAATTTCGTTCTTGTCTTTTTTCTCTCATTCAGCCACACCCACAACCTCACTCTTTCTAGTTTCTTTATTTCTTGTTCCGCAGGTTACTATTATTATTTTTTTTTAACCTAGTAGCTTTGATTTTGTGTTTATCGGTATTTCTTAAGAAAAAATCGTGCTGAAGATGAGGTTGATTGAAATCCTTGGGATAAAATATGACTTGGTAATGTTATGAGCATGTATTGCCTCGTCTGATTGTAGTGCGTTGCTTTTTTCAATTGACAATTCAAATTCTCCCATGCATGGTTTTTGTAGTG
>Ga0325401_1003653_pt1 | contig 14201 bp, 8 predicted proteins | sample PopdelMetagenome_FD_205666 | JGI IMG/M metagenome (GOLD analysis project Ga0325401, IMG submission 205666) | Populus deltoides microbial communities from Bellville, Georgia, United States - Xylem-PdKOR-R2 | ecosystem: Host-associated > Plants > Phyllosphere > Stem > Wood/Secondary xylem | place...
TATACAATCTTCTTGGTTTTACTTAGGGTACTGCATGGATTGGAGCATTTCTGTTTCTTTAAAATTGAAGAACATTTAATTCTCAACATCGAGCCACAAGAATGAGAACCTGGGCATGTCTAATTCATGCATTCCCTGCTTCATATAAAAGCATATTATGTAGTGTAATAGACATCCTTGTTATTCTTTGTCAGTATTGTCTCGGTCTCATTGGGAAACATTCTTTGTTTTTCTCATAATACGATCTTCCTTCAAGTAACACTTGTGGAAACTGCAAGACTGAGGGAGTTCTTTTGCTTTCTTATTGCCAATTACAAGTTTCTGCTGCCATGTTTTCATCAATCAAATTAATGCAATTTGCATCTTCTTGTTATTCTTCTTCTTCTGAATTTACAGGTATATGCAAGATTATTTCTCCTGTTAGTGCATCTGTTCCTGCTGGGATTGTATTAATGAAAGAGAAAGCAGGATTCAAGTTTACAACTAGAGTACAACCTCTTCGTCTTGCTGAGTGGGATAGTAGTGACCGAGTCACATTTTTTATGAGTGGAAGGTTAGTTTTATTACTTCAAAGGGGTATAAGTTCTTACTTGATTGTTTTCTCGGGTTTTAAATATGAATGGTGATTTTCAGAAATTATACATTTCGTGATTTCGAGAAAATGGCGAACAAGGTTTTTGCCCGTAGATATTGTAGTGCCAGTTGTCTTCCTGCGACGTACATGGAAAAAGAATTTTGGCATGAAATTGCATGTGGAAAGACAGAAACGGTTGAATATGCATGCGATGTTGATGGCACTGCCTTTTCATCGTCTCCCAAGGACCCGCTTGGAAATAGCAAGTGGAATCTGAAGGTGTTGATTTTGCTTTTGCATTTATGATTTCCTGTTCTTTATTCTGATGGATAACTTCCGCCTAATTTTACCCAAGGAAAAAAAAAATATTATTTCAAGTACTGGAGTTGGTCAGATGTGCAAAATAAAAACAAAAAGAACCAGGAGAATTTGCAAAGCATCCAGGGAGGGGTTGGGTGGTAAAATGTGTAATATCATGATCTAATGGCTAAAATCAATCCAACTGGAGAACCCAAATCACAGTATGAGAATTTTTTTCACATGAGTGTGCAGCACGAGAAACCCTCACTATTCTCAACAGAAATCAGTGGCAAAGAACGGGGTCTTTATCTTTGGAAGGGTGCGCCAGAATTCTGGCAATTTGGTTTTCCTGAGCTTCCTGGGTTGAAAAGTGGGAACCATACGTGAGATCTGCTAATAGCCTGATACATGTTTGTTGCCACCCAAGATAAGATTGTTTTGTTTTAGAATGGAGAAATCCTGTTCCATTAGGAACAGGGTAGTGTATAGTAGATTGAATATAAATTTTTCCTTCGCAAGTAAAGTGAAAAATATTTCAAAACAGGGTAGTCTATACCCCCTTTAATCTTATGCCATTCGTCAAATAGCTAAAAAATAATCCCCTCTAGCATCCCGCCTAAAATCTCTTCCTCCCTTATTTTTTTATTATTATTCTACTGCTGTGGATAAAGAGTTGCTTGTTGGGAAAAAAAAAAGCTCATTGGTTACTGAAATTTATGAATAATGTCTTTTGTATCTGTTTCTTGTATTGCACGGACAGCCACCAATTATTATACTTTATCTATGTTTGTGATTTCAGAATCTTTCCCGGCTGCCGAAGTCCATTTTGCGCCTTCTGGGAACAGCTATTCCGGTAATTGGTTAATATATTTCTTGTCATATTTGTTAGTGTACTTGATGTCTCTTGTTGACTTAGATTGCACACTTATTTCAGGGTGTAACTGATCCAATGCTTTACATTGGAATGCTGTTTAGCGTGTTTGCTTGGCATGTAGAAGATCATTATTTGTACAGGTATTATTCATATATGTATTCTTTTGTATCCTTTGCTTTGTATTGTTTAGTAAATTTTTTTGTTAACATTGATTTAATTGTCAATTTAATTACCTTACTGGCAGCATTAATTACCATCATTGCGGAGCATCAAAAACTTGGTATGGAATTCCTGGTCATGCAGCTTTAAAATTTGAAAAAGTGGTTAGAGAACATGTGTATAGCCATGATATTCTATCAACTGATGGGGAGGATGGAGCTTTCGATGTACTTTTGGGGAAAACAACTCTGTTTCCACCAAATATATTGTTAGAACATGATGTCCCTGTGTACAAGGCTGTGCAAAAGCCTGGGGAGTTTATAATCACTTTCCCGAGAGCTTATCATGCAGGATTCAGCCATGGTAAGAAATTGTTTCTTTCAGCTGAGATGATAATAGTTTTGATTTTTTTTTGACTTACCCATCTTAACTGGATTTTGGGATATTTGTTACAGTACAGCGATAGTAATTGTATTTTCCCTTGTCTATTTGTAGGTTTCAACTGTGGTGAGGCTGTGAACTTCGCAATTGGTGACTGGTTTCCTTTGGGGGCTGTAGCTAGCTGGCGCTATGCACTACTCAACAGGGTGCCTCTACTTCCCCATGAAGAACTTCTGTGCAAAGAAGCAATGCTTCTTTATGCAAGTCTAGAACTTGAAGATTCAGATTATTCCTCTGCGGACCTGGTTTCCCATAATTGGATTAAGGCTTCTTTTGTGAAGCTGATGCGATTCCACCACCGTGCTCGCTGGTCTGTAATGAAATCAAGAGCATGCACTGGCCTTTTGCCAAATACCAATGGGACAATCTTATGCACCTTATGTAAACTGGATTGCTATGTGGCATTCCTTAACTGCAGCTGTGACTTGCATCCGGTGTGCCTTAGACATGGTATGATTTGCTCCATATCTTCCATGGACAACATACAAAATATCTCTCTTCTTTCTATGATTAGTCATTTTCAATTGTCTTATAATCACTTTATAATTGTGCTGGTTGCACTGTCCAGATTTCAGTTCACTTGACTTTTCATGTGGGAGAAATCACACACTGTTTTTGAGGGAGGATATTTCTAATATGGAAGCTGTAGCTAAGAAATTTGAGAAGGAAGATGGAATATTAGAGGAGATTAGACGGCAAGCAAACACTGGTGATGATTTGTATTCTTATCAGTTATCAGTGAAGTTTCATTGTGTTCCCGAGGATGGGTACTTTCCTTATTGTGATATAAGCTTTGATTTCAATGCCGAGACTCCTGCGATAACCTGGGAATGTTCACAAGAGTTTAGCAAATCCACAAACAAGTATGGTACTGGAAATTTTAGACCTGAATACTCTGAAGCTTCCATTTCCTGTGCTGCATCCACTCTCTGTTCTTTTGGAGAGCCAGTTGAAAGCTTTTCTGCATCTGACAACGTATGATTCCTTTCTTATTCCTACTTTAGACAAATGTTGAAAAATAAGTTGTTTTTAACATTATGGTTAATGGATTTTGTTTCCATCTTTGGCGGGTAAAGGTGCAGGCTGACTTTAATGCAGGAAAACTTGATCCGGAAAGGTTATTTGAGGAAGGATTGCACAGCAAGCATGAGTACTCAGTATCCACTCAATCACATGATGATGAATTCTTGAGAATCCAGAAAAGTAATCCTCGTGGGTTAGAGGTTAAATCCAGTGTTGATGAACAAAGTGATGATTCTGACTCGGAGATTTTTAGGGTTAAGCGCCGGTCTTCTCTGAAAGTTGAAAAAAGAGTTGTGAATGATGCTGCATCTTCAAAGAACTCTGAACACCAGGTATAGTTGTATATTGCTACCTTGACTCTATTTTGGTCACTTAATTTTGTACTCTTAATTTTGTAAGTTGCTTTCAAGTCCTGCTTTTCAATGATTTGTATGTTATGTATGGTTCTTGTCTTTATTTGATTGTGTTTTAAGGATTCTCAGATGGTGTATCTTTGAATCTTACCATTTTTTTTTTCTCTTTTGCATTCTGTGTTTCCCCTGTTTTTCAATGTACTCTACCAGTAAAATGCAAAGAGTGTTTGAATTAAGCATTATCTTTCCCTGATGTAATTTTCTGGTGTCTTAATGAAATTTGTCTCTAATTAGTTTCTCATAGTTGTGATACTAGAATATTTTGAACTATATGGCAAGTTATTCATAATGCATGCTGTAGTGTCCGTACTTGCACTCATTTGCCTACCACAATGTTAAAGGATGAACTTTGAAGTAGTTGTGCTGAAAATTAGTCTTCCTGGACTATTGTTGTACTCCGATTTTTCATGCTCATATTTGGTCACCTGATACAGGGGCTTAAAAGACTGAAGAAGCTCCAACATGAAGGAAGATATGGGCAAACGACGTCATCAGAATACTGCAGAGCCGATGAATCAAATCATGGTTCCACTTCTTCAATTTCAGATTATAAAGAAGCACCAGAGAGTGCTTCAAAGGACAGGGTTGCCAGGGGAAGTACTATTCCATTCTCGATTAAGTTCAAGAAGTTGACCTCCAAGGAAGAAATGGGTAGACAGCGAGAACACCACAGATTGGACCGCTTCCAGCATGAACTGGGAAAGACTACGAGGGAACCACCTCCTATAGAGATTGGGCCAAAGCGTCTTAAAGTCAGAGGCCCGTCATCTCTAGGTTCAGAGAGCAGGTTAGATTGACTTTCGGATCACATAATTGACGAGAAAACTGGCTGGCCTGCCTCGGGAGTATCATCTAGAGCCTGACTTTGCTAACCTTTTCTTCTCTAATGGGGTTCTAACCACACAGAATATCGAAAGATTGATTGATTCTGGGAGCAGCGGCAAAGATTAACCAACTCTAGGACATACTTTTATTCTTTGTGCAGGCCTCGAATTGGGGCGCTTTGCACGGATGGTGATTCTTCAGGTTCTCATGCCGGGGTGTTTTTCCGTCATTTGGCAGGAGAACCTTCCTGCTAGCTGAAAGTAGAAATTTGATTAGTAACTTTGTAAAATTTTTTTAACAGTCAGATTAATTCTTGCAAGGAAATAGTGGGTATTCCACTGCTCCTTCATTTAAAACCAGTCTGCTGCTTCCGCAGGTTCTTTATTCTTTATGTAGCAATGGACTACTTGAATAAATGCAGAGAAATACCTGTTCTCTCTTTATGTGCGATCATGCCTGCTTCATTTCATGCGTTTATTTAGCTCATACCGTCACAGTACATAGCTATTGTACATGCAAGGATTGTTATGGGATTGGTATGCCTTGTATATGGGGTGAGCAGTGGGGTATGCTGTTTATGCCTTGTATGTGGGGTGATTTCCTAGTGGACATGCCACTGGCAGTATGCATGCATGTGGCTGTCACTGCAAAGTGCGAACTTTAATGGCTTACGTGCTTTCCATTCTTGAAAGATAGCATAGGACTTCCATGGGGCTTTGTTACTGCTGTCTTGTTAACGTTAATGGCAAGCACTAGGGTCATATGTTCAGTGGTTGGGAAGCTGTTTTGACACGAACCAAGTTTCCCTGTGGTCTGTTTGGGTCGTTCTGCTCCTTTTGTAGCCCAGCATTTGCAACATTATTGACAGTAGCATGAAGACATTTTTGTTGTGAATGGAGAAAGATACCTGACACAAATCACAACGGTTTCGCTGTTTATGTTTTGATTTTATTCAGAAACAGGTGGGCCGCATGGTCATATGTTGTTCCTTCTCTTCTCAGGAAAACAGAAAAGTTTGCTGTTTCTTCACGAGAGCTGCTAATGCTCGGGAATCTTAGGCACTCGAGAATTCTTTTCAGAGAGGCAGCCCGACAACAAATGCACTAGATGGGAGAAAAATCTCCTTTTCGGACTAGACTGCTTGCTTACGAAATTAAAATGAATGGGAATTACGGGTATGCTATAATGCGACGATTGGTCGTCATCTGATGACTAAAATGGAACCATAAATCCTGAACTTTTCCTCCTTTTTCTTGCTTCCTGACTGTGTTTTGCGATTTGTCTATCTCAAATCTCAATCCTTGTACTTTGAAGATCAATGTATATATATATGGAGCCCGCTCGTTTGACATGAGTCATGAGGTTTCAATGATACACCCATTCTTCAAAAATTGAAGAACAAATTTCTTATCCATTATATTCCTCACAAATAAAATCTTCCCGGGGAAAGAGAGTAAAAAATTCCTATCTAGTATCTGTACAATGAAATAAAATCTTGAAAAACACGTGAGAATTATCCTTTGACCTTTAACCACCTTTTTCTTTGCTACTTACAAATTATCTTTTCTATGCCCTAGGGTTTTTTTTTTATTTTAAGAACACTAGATCTCTGGAATTTGTTTTCCCTGGAAGATGAATCCTAGGATCTTATAGATATGGGCCAAGCTTGCATGTACAAGCAACAAAGTCCAACATAAGGCCCTAGGAGTCTAGTTGAAGAAAAACCCTAAGCCCAATAGATCTTAGATACTGATCCAAAAAGAAAAACTTGCAGTGTGGACCTTGGAGGATGTCTTGTCCTGCTTCGGACGTTGCCCTTGTAGTGTCCTTAGGGCACAGATCGATCGCCACTGCACTAGTAGGGATGGCATGGGAGCACCATGGAGTTAGAGGATGCATACATTAACATTTTTCTGATGCTCTTGCTTGTATATAAACAATGCCATCATCTTGAATATAATCAAGGGAATCACCTCTAAGAAAATAGTTGACATTTAATTTTTTCCTTCTAGGTAAAATTTACATTCCAAACATTATTTCAGCATGCAACGTAAAAATACAAGAATAACAGCAATTTCTGCTCACAAAATTGACAGTAGGATTCCATTTTTTTTATACTGACACAAGATCATGATTCTCATGCCTGCAGTGAGCTAGTTACCACACCCAGGCTTCTTGAACATGGCTTGCCACGTTAATAAATCTAAATAAAGTGAATCTATGCATTTACATTATATAAATAAACAACTATATAACCATAAGAATACAAAGGATTCACAGTCATGCCGATCATGAAGACGCTTATTTGTAAGAGAATGTGATTATAGGATTTATGTACAGTAATAAACATTGTGGTAGTGGTATGGTGCATTGTTCGACCACATTTGACCTAACTTTTCTGTGGAAGAGAGAAGAGCGATGAAGATGAAGGTGGCAGCGTTGAATGTCGAAGGCGGCGGGCATGGGAGAGAGGAGCGGTGAAGATAAATTGAATTGATGAGCCGTTGAGAAGAGTGACTGTGAAGAGATAGGCTTGACAAAAGAAAGCGGGCAGGGAATTTTCCCCTAAGTTGATTGTAGTACAACAACAATGATAAAGAAGATTTAGGCTGTCAAATGAGCTGCACTTGGCATTGATACATTTTTATATTAATAATCACTTTATGATTAATTATATATTAACCTAACATGGAGAAGTTCTTAAAAACTTTGCTCATTAATATTCAATAAGAATGTACCATTTATTTTGTTATTTTTTATTATATATTTTTCTCAAATTATTAATTATTTTACATTTATTCGATGCGTAAAAATGATCGATTCATGATTTTTTTAATTAAAAATTAGTTTTAAGATAATAATAAGTTTTTATTTTAAAAATAAATACTTATAATAAAAAAACCATATTTTTTTCATAACGAAAAAAGAAATACATGAATAAAAAAATTGAGTTTTTAATTATAAAGATACATGTTTTCCAATTTAATTCAAAACATTAGAGTTTTTATGAATATTTTTTAAATACTATTATTTTTTATTACATAAATCATGATTCTAATAATAATAAAAAAAAGACATGGTTTTGTAAAAACAAATTACATGAATATTGAGAGAAGGTAATTTGAACTAAAAAAATACCATTTTTTCTCCATAAAAATATGATAAATTTTATAGTGTTTAGAATGTAATTAGCAACATCATATTATTAGTAACTCTATGGTACCATGACAACAACATCAAAAATAAAATAAAATTATTTTCTCTTTTCATCAGGAAACCCTTTTTAAGGTTAGATTCAGGTGATTTTGATAGATCTCACCGTGAATTTCAAATTTCCCCTTTAGCACAAGTAATTAATAGAATATTACTAATTAAGGTTATATATATATATATGTATTATGTTGTTGACATGTGTTTTAACCATAAGTAATTAATAGAATATTACTAATTACTACTATTAATACCATATTTTGTTTTTTTTCCTAAAAAATGGATTTTCATATTTGAATAATGTCATTTAAATGCCATCATTTTAGGTAGAATGACGTAGTTTTATAAAAGGAAGCTGTTTTCTTTTTGCCTCCCTTATGCGCTGCGTTTTGTCTCTGTCAGTTCCGAAGGTCCTAATCTTTTCACGCGACGTCGTTTTACATTGGAATGGCGCCGTGCTTGCAAAAAACCTCGTGTTCGTTTTTTGCCGCTCCACTATTGCGCTGTCGTTAAGGGTGGGCAGCCCTGAGGGTGTCCATTCTTTTTACACAGAACGGCGCCGTTGCATTGAAGGATACAGGTTCGACGCGGCGCCGTTCCATTATGAAAATTGAACTCCGCGGTGTCGTTTCTGGGATGTGGGCGGCAGTTTCTCCTGGAATTGTGGGATTTTCTTTATTCAAACGTTAAGAGTTTAGACATATGGTTGGGTTTGGTTGTCCACAGTTCACACGCTGCTTTTCGTTCTTTACACTTTCTTTGCTCTATCTTGATCCTGTCTCTATTTTCACGCTTTCATTGTGATTGGAAGAGGGTTGTTCTCTGTGTTTGTTGGTTTATTTTTTCTCCGTACTTAAAAGTGTCACTGATGTTGTTCCACTGCTATATATCATGTCCAAGATCAGTTCTAGATGCATCCATTTTTTAGTCGAAATTTTATTAAGAAAAAGAATACAAAGATAATAGCCTAACTTACATTAGATGAACAAGTAGAGGAAAGAAAAGCACAAAAACTGTTGCTCTAGATGCATCCATAGGGATGCTCCAATCCTTTCTCAGTGGTTTGGGAGGTGCTTGGGAGAGTTGTCTATTCATTCTCTCTTGAGCGATTTTAGCACCGAACGATTTAATAGAGTGGCTGCCTGACGTCGAATCATGAGTCCAAAATCAAATTAGGCTGAGATGATATGCGAACACCTGTTCAACTTGATCTTTGTGAATTGTCAACCACCGCACTCATTTCTAATCCGCTCCGCGAAAAAGCAAGGCTGGAGGATAATCTGTCCTCCTCTCTTTGCACTTTTGGTTTTGATAGGGCTCTGCAGTCCTCCTCACTATCAGTCTGTCTAATTTGCTGTTTTCTGCCAATATTAGTCGATATAGAGTCAACTAAAATTAGTCCAAATGATCATGCATGTCATAGAAATTACACTGTAGTGTCGAATAGATTATCAAGAGTATAAATGTTGGATCGTATGGAAAGGAATCTACTCCGAATAAATATCATTTGAACTTAAATTTTTTGACGCATGCAGAATTTGTGTTATATTTATCTAGAAAAAGACCTGAAGGTCTAATCGTGCTTCTTGTTGAGTCCTCCGGCATTGCGTCTCTTTTTCTTCCCAGTGGTAGAACAACTCATTCTCGCTTTGAAAGCCCGCTGGCTGTTGATGAATGCTCCACATGTCATATTAAAAAGGGCACTCGATTAGCAAAGTTGGTTGAAGATGCTGCTTTTGTTGTTTGGGATGAGGTCCCGATGTTTTGAAGCACTTGACAAGACTCATACCTACAATATATATATATATATATATATATATATATATTTGTGTATGCATAATTGATGACTAACACTGTCCTTTTACCGCTTATTCCAAGACTCTCATTGTACATATCTTCAATAACTTGTCAAGCGAGCTGTAAACGATTTTTGTTGGAGGTTGCTTTTATCAAGAAATCTGCAAGTTGCCTTGAAGTCTTGACTTACAAAACTTCAATAGTTTTATTTTTCATTTTTTCATAAATTAAATTACAATCAATTTCTACTGGCTTGGTTCGATCATGTTGTATATATGAGTTTTTAACAACCTTAATTAGTGATTAATTGTCACAATATAATCTCACAGCACCATGAGATGGATAATCTAGTTCCTCCATTACACACTTTTACCATAACAACTCACATACACCTTTACTCGTAGCTCTATATTTAATTTCTGTACTGTATATGGCCATTGACCCTTACGAGAGTCACAAAAATATTATAGATCCTCTTATTATTATTTTCTTTTTAATTATTCCTATGATGAAATAAGTGTTAGTTGCAGCGTGATAAAATATCTTGGTATATCAATTAAAGTATAAATAATATTTTTAATAAAAAATCACTTATATGAGTGAGAAATATGGTCATTTCCTTGATAACTTTAATGAAGACTAAATTCTGTAAAACAGTCATGAATCCAAGAGTTGTTCAGGGCTAAAATGAACACAATAATGAGAATCAAAGAAAATATCTAAATAGGGAGCTATGTGATTAATATTGTCTTGGTTTACATAGAAGACTAAATAATTCAAGTCATTATGTTTACGATTTAGCTGAGTAAATCCAACATTATTTCACTACGAAAGGTTCAAAGCTAAAAGCTACATTTCCTGATCTTCTAATCTACCAAATCAATACCTTTCAACAAATCTTCGAGTCATTTTAAAACTGGTATGATAATTTCCATTCATGTGAGAGATCATTGAAAATTTATTTAAATAACATGGTTAATGAGCACATTTGAAGCTAAATTAAAAATGGGGTCTACTTACATTTTGGGTTAAAAATTTATTGTAATTTAATCTCCAACATATGATCTCTAACATAAAATATTAACATGATTTAAATAAATAATAAGTAAATGAGGAATTGATCTCAATGAACCCTTGGTTGACATGTTTTGGTGAAACCTAAAACTCTTTATAAACTTCTACCTCATATAGGAAAGAAACAAAAAAAATTAGTGTTTATAAAGTGGAAAATTAAAAAGTTAAAAATAGACCTAAAGAACACCAAAATTTTTAGAGAGGAGAAGTCCTAAACAAAATGGACTTTGGGTTTCAACCCACAGACACATACGTGTCGACCCAACTTGACTCATGCTCGGGCTTCGGGCCTGGGCCTGAGCATGGGTCTGAGTTTATTATAAAATAATATTTTGGGTCACAAAATATTATCTCTTACCAACTAAAATTTGGAATTGGGCTGATCTATGAATAATTATTTTTTCCAACCCATTGTTTTGCCAAGTGAGCTCATGAATGTTAACAATTTCTTCAAAAAGTATTTTATGCAAATTTAAATAGTTTTTTTAGCTAAAAAAATAAAATTTATAGCTACTATATTCATATTTAATTCTTGATCTATGATGGTTAATCAAAGGTTGAATGATGAGAATTAACTCTTTAACTTTTTATCTTCCAAAATTTACTAAAAAGATAGTGAGGAAAGAGTTTGAGATAATGTTTTTTAAACTTTTATACACTCTTCCTCACCTTATATTTTAGTTTTTTTTTATATATATACTTTGGTTTTCCTTTCAAAACTAGAGTTTAGGTTCATCTTATTGAAAGATATTTGAGTCACATAATCTTTGGTTCAAAGACCTTATTTAGAAGTGCATCTAAACCAATGTGGTTTTGTTAGAATCTTGCGAGATATAATGCAAACATTCTAGTTGCACAAGTGAGGAGTAATAAAGCATTAAGGACAAAGAATTTATCATTGACACAACAAAAATTTCATACTTTATAGATTAAAAATTGTATTTATTCTTCCAATTTTTTATGTTTTGAATGCTCTTACTATGATAAACAAAACGTCATTACTCACCAGTCTAAACTTATCAATTCTTTCAATTTATGTCAATTAGGGGCTAATGTTTTTTCAATTTAGCCCCTGATTACATTAATTAAATAAATTCAAAGTTTAATTAAATCCCTAAACTTATCAATTTTCTATTTTTTTGGCCAAATTGACTTCCAACTTTATACTTTTATCCTTATTAACCCCCTAAACTTTCAATTTGTGTTGCCTTGATTAAATTCTTAATTTATTTTTATTTTTATATGTTTTTTGAAAATTCAAAATTGAGTTATGACAAAGTTAATAATGAATTATTGAATATTTATATTCTTAAGCTATTTTTAGTTTGAAATTTAATTTCTTTTGTTGAAGAAAGAAATTATTGAAATTGAGAAAAAAAAGGCATTAGATAGTGTTATTATTTACATGCATGGATGATATTAACAGGAGCATATATAATTACACCTAATAATATTTAAATTGAGAGTCGCAACTAGCTAGTTGTTTAAAAAATTATAATGGCGTTGTATTAAGTACAAAGTTTATTTCTTCTCCTCGTTCCGAAAATGGGATATGGATGTCATATGAAAAGAAAAGGAAAGGATTGTTTGCAATCATGCGGGGTCATATTTCCTGTTTGGTGGGAACCTACACGCATCCTTACCTTGATTTCCACCATATTTCTGTTTGATTGGGTTGTGTGGGACCATCCTCTTCCCTACAATCATTCTTACCTTTATTGAAGAGAATAAAACTGTGGAATTGTTGAAAGCGAAACCAGAGAGAAAATGAAGAATGAGAAAGGAACAAAGAAAATTTTAGCTAATGGGTTCTTGTCAAAATCTACAAATTTTCTTTCAGTCACTAATCTCTCTAGATTTGTAGGGCACTAATCAAAGCTTCCCTTTGCTCCAAGTCGCTGCAAAAGATTCAAAATGTTTCCACTCATATAGCTCTTGTGTAAATAGGAACCTATACCTATTCTCGGGACTCAGTAGAGAAAAAGAGGCATTTACCACTTTAAGTCTTGATATGTGGGTTTGATTGGAGAAAATCCCTTTCTAGACGGGTCAAGTTTTCTGAGCATATTTGTTTGTTCATGCAAGGAAAAAAGCTAAATTTAAAAGGTCTGAGTATTTGGGAATATATTATATATATATTCACGTCTTCCACTAATTATACTTTTAATTTAAAAACCTGATTAAGATAGTAGCCAGCTAATCTCGATTAAGTTTGAAATGACCATAACCAGTGCTTTACTGACAGTTGTATATCCAACTTCTTTTAATCCTATATATATATATAGCCCCATATATATTTTTTCCACATGCAAAAAATCAATCATGGAACAAACCCTTCTCATGATCTCTTAGATCGAAGCCCTATAAATATATATGTTCAATTACAAGAAAGAAAAGAGAAAAGAGAAAAGAAAAAAGAAAAAGAAAAAAGAAATCAACACCTAACTAATAAAGCGATTTGTGCAAATTTGAAAACTTTCCTTGCCTTCCATCAACGTGGAACAAGTTCTCCCATCGCACCAAGCCTTTTCACTTGGGAAATTCTCTAGAATTTTTCGTAGGAGAAGAGAGGGAAAAGCACCTTATAATTATTTTATTGAACGACACAAGAAACAAAGACTTGTTCAGCTTTTCTTTGCGTAATTCTCTTTTGATCTCTAGATATATACTCAGGACAGGCCCATATCTATGGACAAGACTTCAGAACCATTGTATCATCGATCAACGCAATTCAATTCCAAGGACATTGAGTTGTCTGCCAAAATAAATCCATGGCATAGGTTTAGGGTGCAACCCTAGGGATTTAATAGCCTTAATTGCGCATATGGCTTCCAATTCTATTCATTTTATTTTCAGCCTTTAATTTTTTTCCTCGCGCGGCTATAATTGATTAATGTCTCTCTTGGGCATGCCTCATGCTCTGAGGTAATACATATATAACAATATTAATGATTAAGACAGCATGTTATCTGACTCAAGCTAGCTCGATGTAGATTAATCATACACTAAAGACTAATCAATCATGGTTTGTTGACTATTCTTATACCTTTTATATCATGTGCCGTGGCATACAGGTCACACTATATATATATATATCATTTTCCAGTTTGTTTTTATTTTATAAAAATATATTTTAAAAAAATTAAAATTATTTTATTTTCTTTTCTTTCTTTGCTTCAAATTAAATTTTTATGTGTTTTCAAATTATTTTAATGTATTATTTAAAATTAATAATAATATTATTTTAATATATTTATAAATAAAAAATATTTTAAAAAATAACCACATTTTCATAATATTATTTTAGTGTTGGTTAATTTTTTAGAGGGGAAAAAGAATCAAACTGCCATGCTGTTCATTCATGATCTTCTTGGAAGTTACAGGTGGAACCTGTTTCATGTCTGCTAACTCAACTATGTGGCACTTCGGTATTTTCAATGTAAGAAACTTTGCTGTACATGAAAAAGTAATGCTGAACAGAAATTTCATGTCATGAATTAACCTTAGCATT
>Ga0325401_1003656_pt1 | contig 14196 bp, 4 predicted proteins | sample PopdelMetagenome_FD_205666 | JGI IMG/M metagenome (GOLD analysis project Ga0325401, IMG submission 205666) | Populus deltoides microbial communities from Bellville, Georgia, United States - Xylem-PdKOR-R2 | ecosystem: Host-associated > Plants > Phyllosphere > Stem > Wood/Secondary xylem | place...
GTTGATCTTGGGACGAACAAATTCTGTCTCTTGTGCCCTCTGTTATTTAGCAAATCGACAAATTGAGATTATTATCACCTGTACTAACAGCACGCATATTTGAATACCTCGTAATTGAATTTAATTTCAATTTTTTAATGAAATTTTATATTTTAAATATCAAAAATCAAATTTTAAGTATAATTTAATCTTTAAAGATAATATACATATAAATTAAATATTAATTTATCATTTTAAAGAGAATAAAATTAATATTAAAACTAGTTTTTTTTTAAATATATGTATTTACCTATTTTTTTAGAAACTTTTAACTAAATAAAATAAAGACGATGGAGTAATATAAAAATAAAATGATTTGAATTCTATTTATTTAAATATGTGAGCTTAACTTATTTAACAATTAAATTCAAATTAAAAATTATAATTAAATTTAATCACAGTAAAAAATTGTTTCTAAACAACATGTAAAATATTGGATTGGAATCACTGGACATATATGAATAATGAATCAACTCAATTCTTTTTTTTCCTTATTCTTTAATTTTATTTCTCAATTTAATATTTTAAACTTTTTTTTCCAATGAAAAATAAAATTAAAAGAGAGAATCATCTTTCTATTTTCCTTTCTTCTCTCATTATGTCTCTTTCACTTTTAGAATTTTAGTTTTGTCTAAAAGTTTATTTTGTTCATTTCTAGTCCGTGTGTTTTTGGAGAAGAGAGATAAATTCACTGAAAAACAATGACGGAGAAAGAAAGTTGTTAGTTGGTCACATTACAACAACAAAAATAGTTCAGTGTTGGCGTCAACGAGTTCTATTTTACAAGAGAAGATCAATTTAGGTGTTTTTAGACCTTCATCTTGCCATAAAAGTATATCACGGTTGAGAATTTTTATTTTTCATATTTGATTTTGTGTTTTTGAACCAATTTATGAGTGTTTTGAGTCGAAAGATTGATTTAGTGACATGATAATGATATTAATTAGGTGTTTCTAGGTGAAAATAAATTGAACAATATTTTTTATGAAAAAAAAAACCTAATTTGATTATCCAACCACCTCATATAAGTAAGCAGACGATGCGTCATCAGTCGCAGTGAAATAACTTTTTTTTTTCATCTTTAAACATGTTTTAATTTAATCATTTTGTTACCTAATTCCATGAGATTAAATTTTAAATTAATTTTAAAATATAAAATTAAATGAGAGAGGACTATAATATGAATAGGGGAAAAACACATGGCCAGTCTTAAAGTCGAAAAAATAATGCTTTTCAACCCACAAACTTTCCCCCTTCCGATTCAATCCTTTTTCCTTTTGATATTTTAATTATGGTCCAAAAGTTTACTTATTTTTTTCAATTATTGAATTTAAGAGAGAATAGAGAAACAATAAGGTAGAGAGAAAAGTGTTGGTAGATTACATTTCAGCAACAAACAAAGATAATCTTGATGTTAACAAATTACAGCTGATGAGAGAAGGCTCATTAGGGTGTTTTTTGGCCTTCAAATTACTAGGAAAAATATATATTAATTGAGAAAGATTTTTTTTCTTAATTTGATTTTATATTTTTTTGATCGATTTAGGAGTGTTTTGACTTTTGAGTTGAAATATTAATGTATTGACATAATAAAAATATTTATAAGGTGTTTTTAAATTAAAATGAGTTGAAAAATAGATTTTTAGATAAAAAAACCAATTATATTTTTTAACCACCTCTTTGATATTTAAAAATTAGACAAGTAAATAATACGTCGTTTACTTTTTTTTTTATATAGAAAAAAGGCCAAAAAGAATTTTATTTGTAAATCAAAATTAGAGTGATGTGATCCAACCCATGAATTTTATTTGTTACTTTGGAATATTTATTTAATTAAACACATGAACAACTATTTGTTCATAATAAAAATTCTCTTTAAACTAAAAAATACACCTGGACAATACTTTACACTTTTTAATATTAATAACTTAATTAACTTTTGATTATATATGCAACAGAGCACGGAATATAGGCTAATAACTAGCCAATTAACCTGTGATTCACCAGGGGTTATATAATCTTGTTTTTTCAAAAAAATACTTGATATATAGGTTGTTTTAATGTGTTTTTTTACATAAAAAATTATAAGTATAAATTTAAAAGTCTATGCAAGCAAGATCAAGTTATTACATAACATGAAATGAGATTTGTATTATATTGTGTTTATTGAACTTATTTATTTAAATAAATAAAAAATAAATATAAACCCTAAAAAACCAATAAGTTAAAAGATAAACACAAATGAAGCTCGCTGAATAAACTTATGTTATAAATACTATTATGCAAGGTCGAATACATGAACAATATAATTTAAAAGCGAATATTTTTTATTTTAAAAAATAAAATTTATTTGTATAAAAAAAATTATAGATGAATTAAAATAATACCTTGAAAAATAAAATAGAAACAAAAAAAACTAAAAAAAACTTATATTGAAAAAAGGTATGAAAAAATCATAACCATCATGAGATCAAGATAAATATATAGAAAAAACTCAAAGAAAATCATAAAACTAACATTAAAAAAAAAATAACGCAGAACAATAAGATTGTACAAAGCTGAATTCCCAACAAATTAAATATTAAAAGATGAAACTAGGAAAAAAAATTAATTACACATAAGGATCAAAAAAATAAGGGTGAGAAAAAACATTAATTAGAGAAATAAAAATTTTTAATTGGAGAGTTTAATTGAAGTGAAAAATAGCTTTAATAAATGAAAAAAAAAATCAAAATAATGATGGTCAAACTAAAAAAAAAAATAAACCAACAGAAATTTTGTTTTAATGATGGAATTGAAAGAAAAAAAACTTCAAAAAAAGTGCTAAGGACAAAATTAGAAATTTAGAAAAATGAGGATCAAAATGAAAAACCAAACATATGAGAAATTACAATTGAAAGACTAAATTAAAAATAATAAAAAAATCTATAAATGGAAAGGGAACAAAATAAGAAATTAATAGAATGAAAACTGAAATTAAAAAGTAAGAAATAAAGAGGACAATGATGTACCTTACATGTTATGAGAGAGAAAAGAAGGAAAAATTAAATAAATCAAACGATTACCGATGACAATTTGACCACCGTTAGTTGTCACACGCCACTCAAAATGGAAGAGGATATGACGACGCATGTAGGGAGACGACATAAAGTCAATTATGTCTACCAGGTGGCGTCACACACGTCGTCTAAATAGCATAGATGAGACTCGTGCGTTGGAGCCTGCTAAGCACGCTCCAACATCTTTAAGTATTAAAAAGTTCAGATAAAATATAAAAAATATTAAAATACCCCCTACAACCCTGATAATTACACAAAATACATATATGAAAGTACACAAATACCCCTAAATGATAAGCTTATGTTTTGTCTCTTTTAAGGTTAAAGATGTAATTGCATTATATAATAAAATTCAAAAACCGTACAATACCCTTATCCAATAGCATAATAATTTTTTGATTTTGTGGGCAAATACATGTATTTACTATTAAGAAGCTTATGCAAAGTAAAAAAAAAACCCTTGATCAACAATTCTATATTTTTTTTAACTTTGGGGGTGTAATAGTATTTTTATTGTGTAAAAAAAAGACATCAACACTCCACAGGCTTAATTTTCTTGTACCAAGGAGAACAAATGTAATTTTATTATAGTTGAAGACCCATTTTACTATTTATTAGGCTATAATAAAACATCTATGCTTTTAAGTTTTTTAGGTAATAGGTAATAAATTTAAATGACTAAGTAACTAATTAAGGAGCATTTGAAAATAGTATTAACTGCTTGGAATGTGGTGGAACTTTACTATAGCTTGTCCATTTACGAACAAAATTAATTCAGTTTAGCCTCAATTTACTTTTTCGTGTCAGATTTACTTAAAGATGAAAGTCTGATTTTTTTATTAAAAAAAACACCACATAAAGCTTTATTAAATAAACATTATGCATGGCTGATACAATAAGCTTCATCAAATCGATGGAAGGTCTAGCAACCCAATCAAAGGGACATCTATTTGACTTAACTCATTTTGCTAACCAACTAGCCACTGAGTTTTATTGCCTATTGTGATACATTGAATTTAGAACCTAGTATTATAAAAAATAATGTTTTTTTTATTTAAGCCATGATATATTCTGATGGATCCAAATAAAATAGATTAAAAAACACCCAAAATAGACCCACAAAAATCCTTTAAAAAGAAAGAGAAATACCTAAAAAAACACCTAAGGAACATAGGCCCGGGAGAGTAACTCGAGCCCTTGATCCTTGTCTGGACACCTAGTGCATGGGCATTATGCAATGCACTGGGCGTCCACCTAGTGCATGTTTGTAAGTGCATGGCCATGCAATGCACTAGGCTTACGTCGAGTGCACCCTCGTGGGCGTACGCCCAACACTAGAGGTGCTAAGAATGCACCCCAACACTCTCGTGGGCTCGGGTTATCATGCCTAAGCCCAACATGTTTGGATCCATGCAACACGTCCAAATTTTCTTTTACCTCTAAGGGGTTTGGGCATCTTGCCCTAGCCTAACATCCGTAAGGGAATTTTTCTTGAACCGCACGTGGGTCCATTAGCATTTTATAATGGTCCAATATGTATTATTTTGAATAAAATATAATTCAAAATATCACAAAGATAAAATTACATTTTCGTCCCTCTTCTCCATAAAAGGATATGATTCATGATTTATAAATACACCATGAATCCTTTATGTCAAAGGTTTGCAATCTTTTTCACTCCTAATATTTTTAGTATACATATTTTCAGAGTGTATCTTTCTAATGATAATCCTCAATGATTAGTCTATCCTTTCAATTTTTATCTTAAAAGGATATGTGGCCATTGAGAATAATTATTGAGAATTCTCAATGTTTATGGTTTGTAACCTCTACACCATCATAATGGAGGTTGCAGACCTTCTAGGAGCTCCCAAACCCTCACGCCATCATTAGAGAGGCTACAAATCTTTCACTTTTTGGTGAGATCTTTCTTCAATTAAGGGCTTTCATGCTTCATGCCATCTAATGATGTCACATACCTTTCATACTCTAGTGCGATCACTCTCTAGGGGATGAACTTGGTTTTCTTAGTGCAATAAAACCATATTTCATGTATCTGTCCCCTCCACCCTTTAGAATTTTTACTAGGTATGGGTATCACCAAGGGTCACCCTTATTAGGTTCCCCCCAGTCCTTTAAAATATTTTTTAAGTATGGCTTATCCTTAATAGTTTTGCACTAGCTACTTAGAAATTTTTTAAGTATGAGATTTTTCTCCATAAATTTCTCATAACCTCTTAGAAAAATATTCTAAGTATTAAGTCTTTTATATTTCACCTAACCCTTATTAGAATTTTTCTAAGTATGAGTTCCACCATGGTTTCCCTTTACATACTTAGAAATTTTTTCAAATATGGTGCACACCCTTACATACGAGCTTTCTAGTTTATTACCTGAGGTTTCAACCCCTCTTCTTATATGAAGGAAATTTGACGAACTCGTCATGGTAACCAAATATTTTTATAAGTTTTTATGGATTAATACCACAAAGACTTGGAGGGATTACTGATGGATCCCAATAAAATGGACCTAAAAAAACCCTATGAAAGAGGAAAAAGCTAAAAAAACCCAAGGAACATGGGCCCGGGTAAAGAGCCCGAGACCACGCACCAAGAACATGGGCACTATGCAGTGAACTGGGCATCCGCCAAGTGCATATACGCCTAGCAGCGCCATTGTGGGCTCTATCTATCATGCCCGAGCCCAATGTATTTGGGTACAGGCATCATGCTCGGACCCCCTTTCATCTTTAATGGGCTCGGGCACCTTGCCTGATCTTAATACTCGCTAGAGAATTTTTTTTCGGACCTCACATGGGTCCCTTGGTATTTTATACTGATCCAATACATATTATCTTAAGTATAATACAATTCAAAATATCACAATGGTGAAATTACACTTCAACCCCTCCTCTCCATAAAAGAATAAGATTCATGGGCTATAAATACACCATGAATCCTTTAAGTCAAAGGTGCAGAATTTTCATTCTTAACATTTTTAGAATGCATATTTTCAAAGTTTATCTCTCTAAAATATCATTGTACTTTCTCTCTCTATAAAGTTACTGACTTTACCATAAGAGAGTCCTCATATCCATCAAAGATGATCTTTTGTTGGTACTAGCTATATCACATAGCTTACCAAGCACCACCTGCTATTACTACAGTTATTAGACACTTGTTTTATCAGACATTAACTGCTATCACTAATTACCAACCCTCAGGGCTTTTTATATCAAGTCACTAAATACTTTGGCTATGGAAATAGTTCAGAATGTTTGAATAAAAAAATCAACCAATCAACCAATATATCAATCTTATTCCTAAACATCTTGGATTTTGAACTCATCATGTTCAAATTTCTAATAAGAGTTGATTTGATCATTCATGATTTCTTTTGTAGCAATCAAGGAATTTGACGTGAATAGGACCTCATTTTAATATCGTTGAGCAACTATCATTTCTTCCTTAAGAGCTAGAGCTTCCTCTTAGAGTGCTGATCTGCAAATCTTCTTTGAAATTCAACCATCAATAAATATACCGTTTTCATTTCTAAACATCATATTAATACCTGTTTGACTTTAACCCTCCATGTAGGAAGCATCACAATTTGCCATAAATCTTTTTGTTGTCAGGAGGAAAGAGACCATGTTTAGCGAAACATTATATGATATGTTGACATAGTTGGTGCTAGGCATGAAGAGATTGAGTTTTAGAAAACTCCATGTTGTGCATAGAACTCGATAATGTTGGGACCGATTTGCATACCTTCCATGACCTGTTTATTCCTTGCTTTCCAAATCTCTCAACACATGTAGGCTGCACGGGTGACAACATATTCCCCTCATTTACATCTCTAGATGTGTTGAATATCTGAATTGATTTAGGCGTTGACAATCCGGTGTGTAGCCTAACTTGTATGCGAACCAGGCTTCCCTTTCATGATGTTAGGAGAACAATGCACGTGCATTGATTTCTTTCTTTTCTTCGCACATTTGACATTAACCGGAGGGAACGACATATCTTTTAAACAAGTTTTCTTGGCAAGGGAGAGCATCCCTCATCGCTCAATAAATAAATTCATCACTTTTAGTGCAACTCGGATTCTCAAAATTGATTTCCATCTTGAAGCATGAGAGTTAGATCTTGACGTGCTTGAAGCTGCTGTTCTCTCTTCTTACCTGACAAAGCAACCAATATCCTGACGTGACAAAGTAGGTGCCATCGTGATTATAATGCCATATCTTTTTATTATTGGTTGCTAACCACTAGAGTTTTTTGGGCATCTTTGATTTCTTCTCTAGACAAGATGATCCTAGATCATCCCAATCCCTTTGATTCTCTTAGTACCTTTTCCTATTTATAAATCGAAGGCTTAATGGATATGATTTATAAATAAGGGAGGTCATGAACCTAGGTATCCTTTCAATATTAATGTTTCCACCCTAGAAGCTTTTCTTCTTAATCCCAACTACAAAAAATCTCTACGATCTTAATATCAGCCTATCCTTTTTCAACGGCCACGAAATCTGAATAGGGGAAGTAGAATACTTTTTGATGTTCCCACCTAAAGGTCTTGATCTCTACAAAAGATGCGCTAAGCTTGCTTTACTAGCAAAGCAATATTGAACTTCTTAGCATCTCGCAATTCCATTGCGCCTTCGATTTACGATTTCGTGAGCCTATCCCAACTTTAACTATTAACATAACCTAAATCCCATGCCAAATTAATATGTAATAGGCATAAATTAGGGTGGATTACAATAGTGAATTTATATTTTTTTCTATTAAAAAAACCCATTGAATTGGCATACATAGGTAGATTTGTAATTTCATATGTTTATTTGTCATTCTAGAATTATTGAGAGGCATCCTTCCCCTTTCCTAATTTTTTTTTACAATAGATTTACTTTAATACCTTTTAAAGCAAAATATCACTTAACTATGATTAGAGGCATTTTTGGGTTTTTATTTTTTTAAACACAATGCAATGACTCTATCACCCTTAAAATCAAAATTCTCAAAGTATCTTTGGAGGGGCTAATTTGTCATTTCATAATGGTTTTTCACAATAACTATTTGGTCATAGGGTAATGTTGTCATTTGATACATAAAAAAAAAATGAAAATCTGCTAGCGTGTGCGGCTAACTCTAGTAGTTAAAAATCTTGTTATGTCGTTTCATTTGATGTGTCTCAGTGTCATATTCTTACATGGACAGTGTGTGTATGGTGATTCTGTCCAGTTTAGCACCAATTTGATTTTTTTCCCTCTTATCATTTCTCTCTCCTCTACCTTTGTGTGCTGCTCATGAAAAAAAATCACAGTAGCCCTTCAATATCATTTCCCTTCAGATTTAGTCCCTATTCATTGAATTGTAATTGTTTTATTTGAGAAAATCACTTCAAATTAGATTTTTTTTTCAATTTTATCCTTTAGTTTCTCATCTCTCAAATTTGGTCTACATTCTTTTGATTTCTTTTTGTTTGAGATGATTTATAAATTTTATTTATTTCTTGCTATTTCATCCTCATTCTTTTTTTTTAATGTTTGGTCCTCATTCCTTTTTTGCAATTTTTTTTCAATTCTACCATTCAAAATTAAATTGGTTTGGGAATTAGGCTTTTTGCTTGAGCCCAAGTCTAAGATTTCACTAGTTACAATTTTGCAAGATTAACCCTCGTTTAAAGGATTCACCTGAGTTTGGTTTAGTTTTTTATATTATTAAATTAGGGTTGTCTTTATATATATCGATTCAATTACCCGAGTCTCAAATTTCTTTTATTTATTTGAAAATCCTAGTGTTGCCTTAACTTTTACTTCTTACATCCAGAAAAATTTGTCCTAACCCAAGGTTATGCGCCGACCATTAATATATATTTACTCAAGTCAGTTTTTTTAGTTATTTAATTTTTTTTTCAACCTTCAATATTTGGTTCATCATGATTGGGCTTTCTAATTTGTTTTGTTATGAGTTTTAGGATTTTATCACAATTTCATACCCACATTACAAGTTTTGCATGACAACTATAATTGGTCCGAGTCAATTTAGTATGTCATGTAATGTGTTGTCATTTAAGTATTTGAAAAGTGTTTCAGCGAGTATGAATTAAATTTTTAACTTTCTAACATCTTTATATATTTTTTTTTATTGAAAAAATAATATTTGACATCATAGCATAGGCTAAAAAAACTAGTACCCCTTCTATTTCTCATTGTTAGAATTCCATTGAAAGGTCTAATGCAAGATTTTTTTTAAAAGAAAAATAAAGAGTTTCCTTACTTATTTTTATTTTTTTAAGTTTAAAAATTTTATTTTTTTCTATTCAATATTATTATGTTTTTCTAGTTTTTCCTATTTGATGAGAATGGTTTTTTGTTTTCATATTCAGTATTACTAGAGTCTTCTAGTTTTTTCTATGTACAAGTTATAATAGTTTTTTAACAAGTGAAACTATGATAAATAAAAATTAAATATTATAGGTGTTTTATTAGTACTCTTGATCTCTGGAGTTTTAACTTGTAACAAACCCCGTTATTCTCACTCTCGACCATGTCAGTTGCCTCCACGATACTCAACTGTGATCTCAAAGAGTTTTTATTAATTACAAGTTTATTATTATCACGAAGATAAATTTGTTCAAGAGTCATGTTTTATTATCAGAGTTTTTCTCTTTATATGTTCTCAATGTTTAGTATGACAACCATATCAACTCTATGAAGCTATTCAATAATTCTTTTCGGCATCACTTTGTTTGATAGAACCTAAATATCAACATTTTTTTTTATGGATTGCCATTTCATGTATTGCTTTCGTTGGGCTAGGGATGCTAATTTAATTCAAACATGGAAAAAAACCAATCCAAACGAGTGGATTTTTTTGAATAGTTACCTTACATGAAAGATAATATATAGAATATAAATATTGTAAAAAAATAATCTAAACCCTTGAAGATATATACATCAATATCATATTGATGGATCAACATTTTTTGGCATCATGAAAAATAAATTTTGAGCCTAAGCCCTTGTTTAAAAGATCTAAAGTTAAGGTGACAACCTATTAATAGCTCTAACTTGAATACCAGGACTAAATGAAATGGGTCTAACTTGCTTTGAGGCCCTAACACCGTTGGAGCCATGCCTAATTGGGCATGGATATGGTAACCCATCGACCTTGAGCTTGGTTATGTGCTAAGCACAACTAGGCATGGATTTGTCGTGCTGTCAAACTCACACTATTTGGCTCATCTATTTGCTAAGCCTAAACGGACATGAGTTTGGCAAGTTGGTAGACCCGCTGCCCTTGGCTTGGCACCGTTTCAAGCCCAATTGGGTATGAGTGTGGCATGTTGCCAGACCCAATACTCTTAGACTCGGTTACATGGCAAGCCCAAACAGACATGGGCCTCGCAAGCTTCTAGGCCCACCTCTCTTAGGCTTGGCATTATGCCGAGTCTAATCGGGCATGTGTCTAGCGTGCTGTCAAATCTAACGTCATTGGACTTGGCTACGTGTCAAGCCCAAGCAAACATGAGTCTAGCGAATTGTCAAACTCACCATCTTGGGCTTTGTATTGTACTGAGCCCAAGAGGGTATGAGCCTACGCGAGCTGCTAGACCCAACACCCTTAGGCTTGACTGCGTGCTGAGCCTATTTAGGCATGAGTCTAGCGAGCTGTTAGATCTAATATCCTTGGACTTTGCTGCATGCCAATGTTAATTAAGCATGGATCTGGCAACCTTCTCAACTCATCGACTTGGTATTTGGCTGCGTGCCAAGCCTAATTAGACATAGGTTTGGTGTGCTGGCAAACCTATTGACCATGGCTTGGCAGTGTGCCTAGCATAAATTGTTAAAGGCCTGGAGATCATTATAAGTCTCATGTTGGGTCATGAAGCTACATTTGTTTATTCTTATGATTTCTAACATAAAATGTTAATGTCATGGATATTCGTCTCCTTACACCTATATGTGTATAAAAAATCTCTCAATGACCTATCATATTTTCATCTTATTAATATTGTATAAGTGATATTTGTTCCTCATTAATGTTGTATAAGATATATTTATCTATCATTAGTGTTATCAGGAGGAAATGACTCTTCAACAAAACAATAAGGTTCAAGGGTTATAAATACCTCCTGAATTACCCAAATAAAAGTTTCATAATTTATATTTTCTAGACACTAATACTTTTAAATCCTAGAGCATTCATCATACCAAAATAAAAATAAACACTCTTGTTCTTGGAATTTAATACCCATTCTTACATTTATTGCAATTATTTTTTAAAAAATTAACTTTATCATCCAAGTTTTTCTAAACCCTATTAAAAAGGACTGTTTTACAAGTGTTGGATTTTTTTCCTACCAGTTGAAGGATGAAATATCGCATGAACATATAATTACTCATTGTGCAAGCACCAAAAAACTGCATTTCTAAGCCTATTGAATTTTAAATCATAGCATATACATATAGATAAAGAGAAATTCTTATTTTTTTAAATCTAGTATAATATATACATATCAGAATAAAGCCTAAAGCCCACACAGAGAACTGATCATCACAGCTATTTTCTTTGAAGGAGTGAGTAATTAATAGTTTAAAGAGTAAAATTTCCCGTTCAAAATTAATCAAAAGGTTCAGTTAATTAAAAGAGAACGCCGTTATTTCCTATTTTGAAAGAAATCATCAGATTTATTTCCTTGCAGCTTTAATATTCAAGAACCATTCTTTTGTTTTCATAATTCTCTCAAGCCTCTTAACTCGTCAAGATCTAACTTGTTTCAAGCATGGAAGGACGAAATAAAAGAAAGACAATCCTTTGGGTGAAGGTTTAAGATGATCATTCTGGGTGAAAAATAATGGATCTAACTTGTTTCAAGCATGGAAGGACGAATTAAAAGAAAGGCAATCCTTTAGGTGAAGGTTTAAGATGATCATTCTGGGTGAAAAATAATGGATCTAACTTGTTTCAAGCATGGAAGGACGAAATAAAAGAAAGGCAATCTTAAAGATGATCATTCTGGGTGAAAAATAATGGATCTCACTTGTTTCAAGCATGGAAGGACGAATTAAAAGAAAGACAATCATTCTATATAAAAAAAAAGGATCAGAAAGCATAAAAATCTCAGTTAGAGTGACGCTATTTTCTCTTTTTCTTACAAATATTGTCCCCATTACATAAACTTTGTGGAATGATAAAACTAGACCTATTTATAATTATTTAAAATTAAAAATTTAAAGATATTGAATATAAATTAAACAACAAGCAAAGTTGATATAAAACAAAACAAAGCAAATTTAAAAGTCATATATGAAATTTGACATCATGCTTATTTAATATTTTGATAATTTTTGTCTTATCTCAAAGTTGTATTTATGCTTCCATGACAAAAAAAAAATTATTGTATTTATAGTTCGGGTTAAAAAATTATGGGATTTATCTGAAAAGAAGAAAATTAATAATTAATCACTAATAGCGTAAGCCTAATAATCAAATGTTTTATACATTATAAGATGTCATAGTGTTTTTTAAAAATATTTTTTATTTAAAAATATATTATAATAAGTTTTTTTTGTATTTTGTTTTATTTTTTACACCAGTATATTAATAGAAAGCATTATAAAAAATATTAATTTAATAATTTTTTAAACTAAATATATTTTAAAAAGCACCCAAGCATAAAAACAAAATGTACCTAAGTTTACAGGCATTCCAAAAATTAAGACTTGGTTGCTTCAATATATTGAGCTAGTCCATTAAACAAAAGGTTCAGAAGATTAAAGTAATTTCTGACTCCAGATGACGGAATGTATATGTCAACATGACATGGAGGTTAACATGAATTCTACGGAAACATGCTAAGAGATCAAAGAAAATGAGACTTAATTAGTAATTAAAACCATAAACATCCAATTAATAAATGGAAAATTTCAAAATAATTTTGAAAAGAAATTATTAAATACAACTCAGGGTATAATTTTGTAAATAGTTTTAAATAAATTCAACAAAATGGCTTCCTAGATTAATGAATATACAATCTTGCCTTCCCAAATGCCACATGATGGATTCATCCCTACCTTGAAATAATCTTAATTTCGTCTATCTTTTCCTAGAGCAATTTCCGGAAAATATGTGTTATATTCGAAATGAAGCCAGGTATATCTTGAAGTTTCTGTTTAAAATTGTGATAGATATTATATTTGAAGTGTTTTTTATTTAAAAATATATCAAGATAATATTTTTATGTTTTAAAATTTATTTTTCATGTTGTATATGAAAACAATTTAAAAATATTGAAAAAAATTATTTTATTTTAAATTTAAATTTTAAACAAACAATATTTTAAAGACAATAATAAACGCACTTTAAATTTCCAAGTTCATGATTGGATTCGGTAGTTGCTGCTTAATAAGTCATGATTAATCCTGTTCGTGTAAGAAGCGGTGCTTTTGATTTTTTTCAGAAAGCACCATGGAAGGATCCTAAAGACATCCATCCATCCATCCACTAGCAATTTCGTCTGTAAGTGTTGGACTGAGCACTAGTACCAAACTGGAAAAGATTCGCTAGTGGGTGCTCCCGCTCAGGTCAACTTCTAAAAGTTTTTTGCAAATGAGTTTAAATTAAAGAACACAACAAAGCATATTTCCATAGCCAAACTGTGCACATATCACAGACAGCACACGATTTAGCCATGCAATGCATTATTATTAGATCAGACCGGTTAATCACGAGAAGTAGCTTAATTGATAAATTTTTAAGTTTGTTTTTCAGTGATTATAAATTTGATTTTTTTTAAAATCATTAGAGATTTATATGGTCGTTAATTTTAGGATCTATGAGATTAATCGAGATGTATTTAAGCTGACCCGGATATTCACATTAACCAAAAATAAAAATCAGTCCGAGTCAACCTGGTATCTAGTACGGCTGAATTTTAAAAAATTAATTTGAAATTGATTTCATCTTATCGATTTGTGAGTTAATTTATAATAATTTTTCCTTTAAAACCCAGTTTTAATTTTTTTTTTAAATGAAACTATTTCATTTCGATTAAGTCATCCACTCAAACTAATTTAAAAACATAATTG
>Ga0325401_1003657_pt1 | contig 14194 bp, 10 predicted proteins | sample PopdelMetagenome_FD_205666 | JGI IMG/M metagenome (GOLD analysis project Ga0325401, IMG submission 205666) | Populus deltoides microbial communities from Bellville, Georgia, United States - Xylem-PdKOR-R2 | ecosystem: Host-associated > Plants > Phyllosphere > Stem > Wood/Secondary xylem | place...
TACGTAATGGAATTACAAATTATTTAATAGAATAATAAAAAATATTTTATATAAAATATTATTTATTTCATGATGTAATAGGAATAATTAATTCTACAATATTTAAATTTAAAACCATTAATATTAATATATATTTTAAAATTATTTTATAACCTTAATTTCAAAAGTATTCTTAACCAAACACATTAAACTACTTTTTTTCAACCTCAATTTCAACCATAGTTTTAATCAAACATCTATTTTTTCAAACAAACCTCAATTAAAAATATTTTTTATAAAACAACTTTTTTCAAACCAGAACAATTACCACAACAGCTACTACAATACCAATCTATCAGCGATTGTTTGCATGCACTTTCAACCGAAGTTGAGTACAGGATGCCTGTTGGGCTCCTCGTCAGAGTCCATGACTTCAATGAAACAGCAGAGTCAACTTCAAAGTAAACACCAAGCCATGGTGATAACATCACTGCATTTTCTCGCAGGAGCCAATCACTACCACTCCACTTGCTTCAAAAAGCAACAGATCAACCTCAACACTAGCTCTAACAAATATCAAACAAATAGGTGCTTTTCACTGCAGATTTCAAAAAACTCAGCAGCCTCCAGTCTATTCCTTACGACGAAAACACTAAATTACATCGAAACTAAGTTTTTTCTTGTTTAGATTTCTTACGAGCTAGAACTAAAATATTCAGAAAAAAAAACTCATTTATTGTGTTTTCTCATCGAAGTCGAATCGATCTACATTCAAGTCAAGAGGGTATGATAAAATGGAAATTGAATTCATGGTTTAACTGTTCTTGATGTCTTTTCTGGGTGATGAGATGAGAGACTTGACATGGGTGCATGATGCATTAAGCAGCCCACCTTCCAGAAACTCAGCAAAACGAGAAGCACGTTCCAGTCACCGCAGAGATCGCGCAGAGATCGCTAATGTAGGACCCTCTGAGCATAAATCTGGCACTCTTTTAGCCTTGAGTGGCCGCATGTGCTTTGTTTGTGAGTCCCAATTCATCAATGTCGTGTCTCTGGGCTTCGTATCTATCCCCGAAATTCGAAATTTTCATACTAAAAATATTATTATTGCCTCAAGATGACCACAAAATCTGGTGTGCCAACGAGTTGAACGTAATAATATTCCCCAGTTTTAACGTTAATTGAAACTAAGTTTTTTATTAAAATAATTTTAAGAATGCATTTTTTATAACTGTCTGGTGCATTTAGAAGAATAAATTCTATTAAATGCTTTTTCCACAACGAATATAATATTTTCATGAATGCGTGAATCATATATATAAACGGCACTTAAAAGGGTTCAAGTTGATTTGATTTCCTTTTCTTTGATGACGAGAAACTCAAGATCCATATCTTTTAGAAAATCAAATAAATCCTCGAAGTACACATAGCTGTCTTAGCGTTAAGTGTTTGTTGAAATAGGATTCATAATCTAAGATGTTGACCTACATGAATGGGGAAAATTGAGTTCTTGCATATTACATATAAAGTGAAACTCAGAGAGTGTGTTTATTTTTGTAGTTAAACATGTTTTTTAAAGTTTTTTTTTTATTGAAATTTATGTTTTGTAGGTATTTTTTATGATTTTAATATACTAATACATAAAATAATAATTATTTTGATGTATTTTTAATTAAAAAATATATTACACCATATTACCAAACACACACTCAGTATGCATTTATTAATGCGGTGCATCTTGTTAACAAACATACCCTTAAAACATAATTTTGTAAGTTTTTATCTCACCCTTTCACCAATAAGTGAGTTTTATTGGTTAAATTTGTATGATTTTAAATTGATTTCATCTAATTGAAAAGTGTAGGCTCAGTTTCTAGTAAATCCTTTTGATAATCTTCAGTTCATGATGCTAATTTGATAATCTTAGTAACTACACTCTACATTAGTTTTCAGATTCCATGGCCGGCAAGAAAAACAGGTTAATACTACGTTTCTTGACTAGTCTTTTTTGTACTTGATTTCTTGTAAATCCTTTTTATTAGACTTTTTAATTTTTTTTTAAATAAAACAATATCATTTTAAAACTCATTCAAGTCATGGATTGATAGATCAACGTATTAGCCTCTAAGTGTCTCCTCTTTATGAGTGGAAGAAATTGATAGCACTGGGATTTGCAAACCCTACACAATAATTAGACAGAAGAAATACAATCAAGCCATCCATTAAATATGTTTATCTTAGTGTTTATGCCATTGGCACTCATGCAAAATAAAATATTAAGAATTGGAATTTCTAGTCTTTGCCCCGTCAAAGGGATGCACCATTTTTTTTTCCAGCAGAGAAAACAGGTATGATTCTTGGTCTTCAACAAAAAGGAAAACAAAATTAAGGAAAAAGAGAGTCTATTTTGGCTGAATATGAATAACAACTTGAAGAGGGTTGGGTTAGCGTCCAAAAAGAAGGTCTACATTTTGATATCAATGGCTATCCAAGGAGGAAAATTCAAAGGGGTGCAGACTAGGAAGCTGTAGTTTGTCTGTCAAGAGGCAATGGCTCCACACGTTTGCTGGAGGTGCCCATGATTATCATAGATATAATAATCGACTACACCTTCTCGTGATTTGCTCATAATTTGTCAACTCAAGACTTGGTTCAAATTGAATCTGTGTTGATTAAAATAATATTATTTTAAATATTAATATACTAAAATAATTTTTAAAAAATATTATTTGGAATACAATTCTTCTAAAACAACAATTTACTTGACTCATGACCAGAGCTTTAACACTCACCAAAAAAGAAAGGAAAAGAAAAAAAAAAACAGAAATCAAATCTACACCCGATAACCTCCTAAAATAAACAAATTTTTAATAAAATAGAAGATAATTGGCTGAGAAATCTGCCAACAAAAAAAGATTATTGCGTTCTTGGTGTCTGGTATACAGGTAATGTTTACACAATTTTTATTTATTTTTTAATTTGGTCATGCCTCCACGTCCGCTATCTCTGTAGAGTTTAAGTCCACTTTCTTACAAGTTGAAAAACAAAGCACATAAAATAACTGAATTTTTGGATACATGGTTTGGAAGAGAAGTGGGTTTTCTTTCCACCATATTTATAATACTTGATGTGGCCGCCACAGGTTAATATGATCATTTGCAGATTTAAAGCTTTGCCTGAATTGAGTTTTATTTTTAAGCCCGATTCTTTTTTTTTTTTAATCTAAATCGACGTTATTTTAAAACAAGAATAATGTTGTTTTGATAAAAAAAAAAAATAATAATAATAATAGTTAATTTGCTTATGGATCCGCACAAGCTAACCTCACCAATTCTCAACTCTCAACCCATGTTGAGTCTTGCAACTATGCTCTCTATGTAATGATTAAGGATTCCAGTATGAGAACATCTAAGAGGTGATTAGAGAAAAATTAGTTTTGATACGTGAAAGATGATTCGAAAATATTATTAGATCATTAAAAAAACATGAAAAGGAAATAGAGAGAGTAACTGTGTATCTAAGCTGTGTTTCTTTTCTTTTACTGTTAGTTTTCTGTCAGGCTTTTAATGGAAGCTAACCACATTGAACACCCACTTTGCCATTTCAGCAGTTAAAGTCTCTCTTCTCCTCTTCCTGCAAAATATTTCCTTTCATCTTTTGCAGCTTGGAGTTCAACCTTCATTTCTTGAAAGACTTGCTTTCAGTTCAGAAATGGAAAATTCAGGGAATATTTTGCGATGCAGAACCCTCTTTTGTTTGCCTTTCTTGAATGTATAGTATGTTATAAGATTAGCACTTGCAATCATGGAGTTCAAGAAAGAGAAGCTTGTGAGGTTACTCTCTTAACTTACATATTCTCTCTTTTATGGCTCTCACCTGCTTTCTTTGATGATTTGATTGAAGGGTGTTCTCAAAATTTACAGGTTTAATGATAGTCAAAACCTGGACAAGACATTACCTGTTCATAAGACATCAGCTTCATTCTTCAAAACTGAAGGTGGTATTATTAATGACAGAAACACAAGTGACAAGGTTCCTAAGTTTGGAAGGTTTAAGGAATTTCCAGAGAATAACCATGAACCATATTGGAGAGAAAAGATTCTTGATCCAGGAAGTGATGTTATCTTGAAATGGAACAGGGTTTTCCTCTTCTCATGCTTAACAGCACTCTTTGTTGATCCGTTGTTTTTTTACCTTCCATCAGTAATCAGCAATGGAAAGTCAACTTGTATGGATACTGATTTGAATTTAGGAATCACAGTGACATGTTTTAGAACATTTGCTGATGTATTTTACATAATTCATATTGTAATAAAGTTTAGGACAGCTTATGTCTCACCTAGTTCAAGAGTTTTTGGGAGAGGTGAACTTGTTATGGATCCTGAGTTGATTGCAAGGAGATATTTGAGATCAGATTTCTTCATAGATCTTATTGCAGCATTACCTCTTCCTCAGGTACTTGCATTCCTAACTTTGTTTTCTGCTTTTATTTATTGGATTAGATGTAGAACTTAGCCTGTGATTTCTTTCTTCTCATCTGCCTATAAATCACAGATACTTGTGAGAATGAACTTGAAATTTTCATTTGGTTTTTGAGGTTGGAGTTGCTATTGTATTTTCAACTGCCCTTTTGCCTCAATTTTCCCTGCATCTCTTTCACTTCTTGGGGTTGAGCTGCTGTTAAAAATTGGTGTTTCGCCCAGTAGCATTCACCTCTGCAAAGAGGGGGACGAGTTCTCGAGTTTGAGCTCCAACTTTGTCACCTAAGAACCAAGAAAATAACAAGAATAAAATAAATAAAGGAAAGGAAAGGAAAAGGTTTAGATGCAGATTAGATATGGCAACAATACATATGGCAGGGTGTTTGATTTTTTTTAAAGCATCCATTACTTGCAAATGACAGTTCTTCTTGCTTTGATTTTTAGTATCTTTTCATTATTGAAGTCTATCCTTCGAAGCTCAAGAGGAAATGGCATCAAATTGTTCTTTTTTTGGCAGATTGTGATATGGTTTATAATACCAGCAATTAGAAGCTCTCATGCTGATCATACCAACAATGCCATAGTACTGATTGTTCTGCTCCAGTATATTCCCAGACTATATCTGATTTTTCCATTGAGTTCTGAGATCATTAAAGCTACTGGAGTAGTCACAAAGACTGCCTGGGCTGGGGCTGCATATAATCTCCTGCTATACATGTTGGCTAGTCATGTATGTAATGCCTCCTTAAATCAGAGCATACATGCCCTTTGAGGCTACTTGCTTCTCTCTCGAAATGCTCCTGTTGTTGTTTTTGGTCATCTGGTGGTGCTTTATACTGATTAGGCCTCTGATCTTGTAGGTCTTGGGGGCATCCTGGTATTTGTTGTCGATTGAGCGCCATGCAACATGCTGGAAATCTGCTTGCAAACATGAATTGAGCCCTATACCATGCAAGCCTCGTTACTTGGATTGTGGTACTTTGAACTTTGCTGATCGCAAGTCATGGGAAAACACTACCGTTGTATTTTCAAGATGTAATCCATCCAACAAAACCTTTTTCGATTACGGCATATTCGCAAATGCATTGAACCAGAATGTACTTTCCTCTGAGTTTCTTGAAAAGTATTTCTACTGTCTTTGGTGGGGCTTGCAGAACTTGAGGTACAAATGTTCATTCAAGATAATGATAGCATCTGATTGCATTTTATCATTTTCTTTGAATCGATGCATGACATTGAAGTGAAAATTTTATTTCTTCGGTATGCAATTGCTACAAATTAACATCTGCAGATACATAGATTCCATCTATTATTTTCATAACTGAAGTAGATTTTTGTAGGGACTTTCTTACATATATTTTCTGTTTGTTCCATTTTTCAGTTCCTATGGCCAGAGTTTGTCAACAAGCACATTTATTGGGGAAACTGCATTTGCCATACTCATTGCCATCTTGGGCCTGGTTTTGTTTTCCCATTTGATAGGAAATATGCAGGTAAATGTAGACCACTTGAGGCACCCCGTTGCCTATCTTTTGGCCTCTGTTGGACTGTGTGTTTATAATTGAAATGTTTCTCAGATACAAAAAAGAAAGAAAACAAAACCCATTGGAGATCTGTTTAGTTGAAGAAGACTTGGACATGTCCTCATTCTCAAGAAACTATTTTCCTTAGAAATTTTATGATGAATTTCCTCTGAAGTATAAAAGCAAGATAATGTTTAATGATGGCCAGAATAATCTTTGCATTGCTCTTTTGACATGCTCTCTCTTGCACAGACATACTTGCAATCTATCACTGTGAGGCTTGAGGAGTGGAGGCTCAAGCGACGAGACACAGAGGAGTGGATGAGACATCGTCAACTCCCTCAAAGTCTACGAGAACGTGTCAGACGGTTTGTTCAATACAAGTGGCTTGCAACTAGAGGGGTTGATGGAGAATCAATCTTGCGTGCATTACCTACAGATCTTCGTCGAGACATCCAGCGCCACCTATGCCTGGACCTTGTTAGACGAGTAAGTAGCTCCCTAGTGTTGCCATCAAGCATTTTAAAATCTATCTGCTCCTTTCGTGCTCTAGCTAATGTTTTTCCTATTTGCAGGTTCCTTTTTTCTCACAGATGGATGGTCAGCTACTTGATGCAATATGTGAGCGCTTAGTGTCCTCCTTGAGTACTCAAGGAACCTATATAGTTCGAGAAGGTGATCCAGTCACAGAGATGCTTTTTATTATCAGGGGAAAGCTAGAGAGCTCAACTACAAATGGAGGACGAACTGGTTTCTTCAATTCAATTATTTTGAGACCTGGCGACTTTTGTGGTGAGGAGCTGCTTGCCTGGGCATTGCTCCCAAAATCTACTCTCAACTTACCATCTTCCACAAGGACAGTGAGAGCTCTAGAAGAAGTGGAAGCATTTGCATTGCAAGCCGAAGACCTCAAGTTCGTCGCCAATCAGTTTAGACGTCTCCATAGCAAGAAGCTACAACATACCTTCCGTTTCTACTCTTACCATTGGAGAACATGGGCTACCTGCTTCATTCAGGCTGCTTGGCGTCGGCACAAGAAGAGAATGATGGCAAAGAGCTTGAGCATGTCAGAATCCTTCTCACTTTCTGTTGATGGGCAAACAGCTGATGACGAAACAACACAAGAGGAGGCTGAACCTAGTTTTGCATCTTCAACTTCTTCTCAAGCAAAACAGCACCTTGGTGTCACAATACTGGCTTCAAGATTTGCTGCAAACACAAGAAGAGGGGCTCAGAAAGTCAAGAAAGTTGACATGCCCAGGTTACAAAAACCTGAAGAGCCAGATTTTTCAACAGAACCAGACGATGACTAGTTCGACCCCAGTTCATATCTAACAGCCAACTATCCATGGGTAAAAGCTCTTACGGAAGCCAAAAGATTAATCCCGAAGAGATATTAATTTAAATGATGCACATCATAAATGCTTAAGCACTAAGGGATGACTGCATTGATTCTTAGGTAGCTGGAAGCCAAGTGGATGTAGAAGGTGCAGGTTGCATGTCATTTCTATGATATCCATTAGTCTATAGGTATACATGTAGCAGGTCTTGATTAACGTAGAGTTTTGTTATTGTCAATTAGGCAAAGATTAACACATTATTGCCTTGGATTTTCTTGCTGAAATGGTATTGAGCTCCGCCATAAATTTTATCGGGATAATCTTATTTCAAGAGGATGAATGGCCTTTGCTGGAGTTGAGACTAGCAAGTCTTACTGCAGGACTGGGTAGAATCTTCAACATATGTGCATAAGCAGAAGCATTTTCAAACTCAAAAAAGGCCCGTTAAACAGTGAGTTCAGTTTTGAAGTCCTGGCCTCTTTCAATTGCAGACAGACTTGACTCTTGTAATTGAAGAGGAAAACAATGACATATCATCCACACTTCCATAATCCTCCATGCAAGACCTAGTAAAATGGGCTTGGTCATATCCAAAACATGTTAGGACAGGCAGAAAAACTTGGACTTGCCTACGTATTACCAAGCTAATCCCACTAGTAACCCAGCACAGGGACATCTACAGATGTGATGCCAAAAAATGAAAGTGAAAGGCCATGAAACGGGTGGGTGGTCAAATCAAAAGATTTTTCCGATTGTCTTCTCGAGACAAATATTTTAATGGCGTGGACCAGAGAAAGTAGCGAGTTTGTCCTAACTATACTTCCCACCAACAGCACGATATACAGAATCCATAATCACTATATGCCCAGGAAAGATCACTTGGCCCCCCCAACCTTTTGGACACTATAATTTGAAGAGTGATGTGTGTGTGAACCATAACCTCATCACCTTGGCCATCTGATATTAGCTACAAAGGCTCAACTTGTTTAGTCATTTTCGCTGCCGACACTTTCTTTTGACCTCCTGTTAAAATAAGAAATCCAGCCATACATGTGCACATGCATGCACATTCAGAGGAGCAGTTTGCAAACAGGGAACAAAAGGAATATGAGGAGAGGGATATGTGAAAATGTACATATAATAATTCTTTTACATGTCACACACTATAAAGATAAAATCTGAAAACCAGAAGCATCAGGCAAGGTAATGCTTTGATCTCACTCAAACTTCTAGACTTTACAAGAGCAAATATGGCTTGAACCTTAAATGCTGCTAAATCACACCCAAGCAAGAATATAAGTCAACTGTAAAAGAAAAAATGAAACCTAATATCCTACCTATAACAACCAACAACAATTCGATGCCTGAGGAAAACTAACAATGACCAATATCCTATGTGAAAAAAAAAAAATAGAAGGAAATATGACCACAGTATGGAGAGTGATTTCTGAATAGAGAATCCTATAGGCTTTCAAATCACGTAGAAATGACTTCCATTTTATTGAATTGAAGGTTACCCTTCACCATCATTTGCATGGTCGATCCCAGTAGGCTATTGATAGATTATCTGAACCCGAGCGGAAATGTATTACACTCTATCTTGCTTTCATTCACGCTTAGCTTATTTGCTCTCCAATCAGATCAAGACCAACAACAAGGAAGGTCACACCTTGGAAGAGAAGGAAGTAAAAGTGGACTCCCTGGGCTGATAACAAGCTCCTGACAGAAGCTGTGAGTAGGAGGAAAGCTAGAGCAAGCTCTTTCCTGTAAATCTTGTTCACTTTCTTTATGGGTTTAGGAGCTGTTTCTTTTTGTTCCTTCAATTGGTTTAACAGTTCAAGCTCGGTCTCTGATGCTCCTCTGCATATCTGTGGTTGGTTCATTGTCTTTGAGTCCCTCTCAGCAGCAGCCAGCAAGTCAGATTCTGATGACCTACCAGCCTTCTTGGTGACAACCCACTCATAAGAGCTACCCAACTGGAATAAACCAGAAACCATGGCATTGAATTTGGTAACTGACATGGTGTTTTCAAAGAGCAGGTAAGGAACAATGAAAGGGAAGGATTTTGGGGCAGGAAGAATGTTCAGGAATGACATCAAGACAGGCACATAGCAAATAACCCACATAGGAAGCTCAGCCTCAGGGACAAACATTGTTAAAGGAAGAATTATGCAGAACAGTGTGAAGGAATAGAAAGGAAGGATAAGTTTTCTCAATAGAAAAAATAGGAATATTAAGTTTGCTTTCTTCCATAATGCTATCTGCAAGATTAAAAACATGGAAAACCCTTGGTAAAGTTAAATCAGTGTGGAATTTATATTACAGGAAGCACAAATGCGATCAAAGGCACCTTAGAGGTTATAATTGCTGGAAGACACAAGCGGAAAAGTTGCATAGGACCAGAATGCCAACGATGTTGCTGCTTCCTGTAAGCTTCATAGGACTCAGGAACTTCACAGAGGACCTGAAAGGTTACACATAAAATTCATGTTGTTAGGACTTGTCCAAAATTTATGAGGAAGGAAAGTATGCACCTGTTTTCTTGTCATCAATCTTACATACTAAAATTTTAGATTGCTGTAAAATGAAATGGAATGATCCTGAAAGAAGCTCTGTATTTGTTCATCTTGATCCTACCAAACTATATTTACTGATGCAATGGAAGCGATGGATATAGGTTGATAGTAGCACAAGAGTACCTTCACGTCATTAAGGAAGATGAATTTCCAACCATTAAGATGTGCACGGACAGCTATGTCCATGTCCTCTACTGTTGTCCTTTCAAGCCATCCGCCAGACTCTTCAAGGGCTTTGATTCTCCAAACACCAGCAGTTCCATTGAAACCAAAGAAATTTAGGAATGCTCCATTAACTTGCTGTTCAACCTCAAAGTGAAAACACAAATTGATGTTTTGGAGACGAGTCAATAAATTCTCATCCTTGTTCACAAATGCCCATCTGGCTTGAACCAGCCCTAGTTCAGGATTGTTCTGCAACCCAAGGTAAGACAGACAAGTGGATTAAACCACAAAAACAGTTTGGACAGCAAACAGTTCATTGAAATGAGATTCTTTTGTCTTTATCTACCTTGAAATGCGGCACCGTCAGCTTAAGGAAGTCAGGATTGGGCTGGAAATCAGCATCAAAAATCGCAACAAACTCATAATCCTTTACATAATCACAGCTCATTGCAGACTTGAGATTTCCAGCTTTGTAACCTGTTCTAATCAAGCGATGCCTGTAGATTATATTGACACCCTTTTGGTTCCACTTAGTAACCTCTGCCTTAATTAACCATTGGATGCTCTCATCATTAGAATCATCAAGAACTTGAATCAGTATGCGATCCTTTGGCCAATCCATTTGGCAAACTGCAGAGATAGACTGCTCATATACCTGCATACAGAAAGCATATCAACATCAAGGACTCTGTAGGGATTTTGACATTGCCACCACTTATATCGTATGTGAATCCTAGATGTCCCTATTCATAATCATCTAAAGTCTGATACTTCCTAGTTTGATATTGATCTAAAGTAACAGATCCAATCATCATGACATAAATTTTCTATTATTTTTTCGATTGCTAGATACAATCCAAAATTATTATTTAAATGGCACCTAACTTAGTCATAGAATTCTTCAAATTACAAATAAATCACAAAACTATTTGACGACTAGAAATTTAAAAAATATATATATCATCTATTGGAACATCTAATCATTCAAAGATAAATTCTTCTACTTCACAATTATCATTTTTCGAATCTCTGAAAATTTTGCTATATTTTTGTCATTTCAACTGCTTAAATTAAGTAACATGTCCCCTAAATCCTTGAATGCAGAAAATACGTCCCAGTCACAGATTTAGCCGCAAGCTAAAAGCAACACGCAGCGATGGAAGGCAAGCACAAGAAAGCAAAACAAAGAGGAGACAAAGTTTAGTGCATTACCTCTCTTTCGTTACACATTGGGATTTGTACAAGAACCATGGGATACTCATAGCCTGGTGCCTCAACATCATCTGACCTGAATGGATCCCCATCAATCCTTGGCTTAATCTTCTTGTATTTAATCCAAAAGCAACCCAAACAAAGTACCAAACGATCTACAGATTGAATAAGGAATAAAACAACACAGAATTGAGAGAGAACTTGAATTACTGGCGCAATGTAATCAGCCCTGAATGTTAACCAAGCAACATAAACCATGTGAAGCAAGCCTTGCAAATTCAAGGTACTTGGGATATGCAAATTAGCACTCTCAAAATAACGCCAACCTTTCAAATAAGCAAGCACTTCAAAAGCCAAAATTGCCAGAGAGATCACTAAAAACACTCTAATGATTTTAAGTACCAATTTCCCTTTGCCTAACTTCTCGGTAGCCACTGCAACACCTTGTCTAAAGATCAACCTCTTCTTGATAGTCCCTAGCAAGGCCCAAAAGACAGTAGCTAACCAAGCAACACAACCAATAGCTCTATGAGCCTTGAGGAGCAAAACCCATGTGACTTGCTTAGCATTCTTGCCTCTGCTCTTCTCAACTGGCCTAAATGCAGAATCTGGACCATTGATTTCCACGACAGAATAGTTAGGATTCTCCATTTTCACTACCACAGGTGATCCCTTCTTTCTGTCTTTTCCCCACCAATCTGAAAAATCCAATCCTGGAGCCATTTTTCTTCTCTATCTACAACACAAATTCAGAGACAACAAAAAACCAAAAAAAATAAAAAAAAATCCCAAGAAACCAAAATCCTCAAAAGCTCCAGTCTTTTTAACAAAAATTCAACACTCAGATCCCAAAACCAAGAAACAAGAGACCCCCATTTCAGAACCAGCCATATTAAACCTAGAAAACTAGATCCCTACCCTTCCCCAATCAAAGAACACAAAAAGAACTCAACTTTAAAGCTAGCCAGTCATGCTAAGTACAATGCGGCAAGAAAAGGCAAAAGGAAAAGAGTGGAAGAGATGTTCCTTGTATCCTCTTCACTTAAAGACGCACACTACCAAGAGATCCAGCATGGCAAAGACATATTACGAGGAAAGGTATCTGTTGTTGCAGCTGTAAGAACCCTTACACCATGTGAATTTGTCGAATATTCTAAAACCAAAGCCCATGATAAACCATACAACCTTAGCCTTTAACTGTTCAAAATTTTTTACCACCACCATTTATTTCTCCAATCTTTTTTATGGGATCTGCATAAATCATTAGTACATTAAAGAATAAAGACACAGCACCTTGGACTAGAAAGTAAACATCGGTTGACTAGGAAGTAAACTTGTGAAAATCTAGATGAAAGGTTTCAGGGTGTGACGCTGTGTTGACTATATTATGAGGTAAGAACATGGAAATTTCCATGCCTAATTAAGCATGTTCACTGATTATAGAAATTTGTTTAGACATTAATATTCTTTCTATTTTATTTTATTCTATACCAATGCATACATAAATGTTAATTACTACCACTTTAAATAATTGGATTACATGTAATAAAATCTGTAATGAAAGTAAATAAAATTAGATTAATTAAATAGAATATAGAAAATGTGTTTGCTTTTCTAACTCAAGAATTAGATTTTTAAAATATAATTTAGGAAAAAGATATTTACTCTCAAATAAATTAACCAAACAAGGAAACTTAAATTTATTGAGTAACAAAAGGTATTTCCAAACATTTAAATCAACTAACTAATACATTTTTTTTCAATTCAAAGATGATTAAAAGATATAATTGGAAAAAAATTTAATTTTGATGAGTAGAAATTGGTATGGGGAAAATGAAAGAAAAGGGAAATTAAATTACCCCAAATTCTCAATAAACTAACTTAATTTAATCATAATAAAAGAAAAATGAAGGTAAGAACATGTCGGTTATGAGGAGAAGAAAAAATGAGAGAGGAGAATATTCGTCTTCTGTTCTAACATTTTGTTTGGTCCCTCGCTATTTTGTATAAAAGAACACAAGTAATTCAAGTGAATAAAATCAAGAGAGAAACACAAGCGGCTTGGGACACCAGCACATTGCCCATCTCACCCTTCATTAATAGCCTACAAGTTGCATCCTAAGGGGTAGGAATGTCTTTTCCTTACCACATCCACTTTCCCAGGAAAGGAATCCAAGAAATGAGGTCGTCATCATCCCCTTTTGTCCATATTTATTTTTTAGAATTCTTTTTATTTTAGAGAATATTAAAGTACAGAAAGCACATTATAATTTATATATTAAAAATCTTGGGTGCAACGCACCTCCTTGTAATAATAGTGAAGGAAGTGGGTTTTTTTTTATGTTTTTCATCCCTCTTTTCTTTTTTTTTTTCATTCTTCCCCTTTTCTTCTTTTTAATTTATTTTTTATTATAAAAATATAAATTATCCTAAATTTTTTTAAGTCAAACTACACTTCATTAGTTATCCAATTAGTTTTTAGATTCTTCAAGTTGATTAAGTTATATTGGAATAATTTTTATATAATTAATTTTAAATTCAGGTAAGATAAAAAAAATTAAATTAAAAGATTTTAAAATTAATTAAGCTAAATGTAATGATAATTTTTTTTAAAAAAATCAAGTTTCTTAAACATTTTTTTAATGTTAAAAGCAGCAGCGTGGAGATGTAAACAAGTAGGATGGTAATTAAAGGGTAGGTTTTATGGATTGTTTTTGTATTAATATGGTTTGTGGGGTCTTAGTTGAGATTAAATAATGCGATAAAGGTGAAGGAATAATAGAGTTGTAGGAATAATAGAAAAGGAAAGCAATCAAATGGAGGAATCTTGGAAGATTAATTTTTTATTTCTCTCTCTGGAGAGCCACGATTGGCATTTATTTTATTAATTAATAATAATCATGGTTCTTTTTACTGTC
>Ga0325401_1003661_pt1 | contig 14186 bp, 10 predicted proteins | sample PopdelMetagenome_FD_205666 | JGI IMG/M metagenome (GOLD analysis project Ga0325401, IMG submission 205666) | Populus deltoides microbial communities from Bellville, Georgia, United States - Xylem-PdKOR-R2 | ecosystem: Host-associated > Plants > Phyllosphere > Stem > Wood/Secondary xylem | place...
TTGCATTACATTTCCAGAAAGGTATGGATGTTAGCTTTTTAGTGCCACTGGAATCACTTCATTTCGATCTCTAGAACTCACGCTCTGCATAAAACATCGACTGAACGTCAAATCTGCCAATTACCTCAAATTTACTCCTTTTTGCATCTTTCATCCAAAAGTGCCTTCAAAACATAAAAAAAAAGAATATCAATGCATTTTATATATAAAACATAGGCAAAACACTAGTTAAATGTGGGTGAAACTATCAAATAATATGGTTGCATCAATTGTTTAGGTTAGGGAGGCTAAGAAATGAAACTTATCTACATTTTTATTATCATCAATATTATCAAATTTTTTTTTCTTTGCAAATTATATACTATCCCTTTTCCTTAGTTGTTACCTTTAACAAAAGAACATAAATAATGTAATAATCCAATGTGCAACCCACAATCATATGTTAAAGTGTGTGTGTGTGTGAAAATAAAGGCTTAAGAATACTTGTTAAATGAGTATACGAGTAGAATCAAGTGATAACAATGCGAGAGTTTGTAAACCTAAATATTTCAAGAAGTATTCTGATAGACCTTGAGAAGAATATTTACTAAGATGCGTCTCAAGGGTCAATAAAATTCCACCTTACTCTGCCATCCTAATAACAGTTTTGTCAAATGGTTTTAATAATAGTAAAAAACAGTTAGTAAGTTTGTTTTTTTTTTAACGTCAACTATTATCCTCTCCCCCCAACAAAAACGAGACATTGTCCTCAATGTCTTAAGGTAGAAAGATAGTGTATAGAAGACATCACCTGAAAAAACAAACACTGACAAACTTGAAACACACTTAAACAGATATAAAAAATAACAAAGAAAAATAATATGTTATTAATAAAACCAAAAGACACAAAGTTTCACAAACGAAGGCTCAAATCTAATCTAAGCTTTTTACGGCTTTCCATAGTTGACCAATTTATAGGACTTATGGAGGGATCAATTACAGGAATGAAAGATTGTAGTTGGTCAATCAATTGTTCAGCAGTAGCAGCAAAGATTATGATTTATTGTGCCGAAGACGTTAGAAATTTCTGTTCCACAGCTTGACCAAGAAAAGACAACAAATTATCATAAAAACCATTAACATTTAACAAAGCTATAGGTTTATGGTGAATGTGCAATTGGGTCTAAGAGGAAACATGAAAGATCTCTTCCAATGCTCCCAGACCACCTGGTAAGGCAATGAAGGCGTCAGCATGGTTAAACATTGCATTTATTCAATCAGACATTGTGGAGAGTTGTAGTTCCTCTCCAATTGTTTTTCTAATGATGTCCCTTTTTGCTAAAGCTTTGGGGACGACCCCCAAAACTTGAGTGCCTCCTAAAAATGCTGTTGTTGATACACTCCCCCATTAACCCAAGGCTGCCTCCCCCATATACTTAATGAATCGTTCTCTCATCTAGTACATGACTAAGATGATTTGCTGATTCTAAAAACTCGTTTTCTTTTCCAGAACTGAATCCACTGAAAACACAAATATTTCTTATTTGATGACTTGAGGAAACTGTCATTTCCACACACTTCTATATCTGTTGAATGTATGGGTTGAGTAGAAATAAAGGGAAGGAAGAGAAGATTCTATAGATGAGAAATTAAAAATGCAATCATGCCACCTATATGTAGGCCAACTAGAGTCTCACACTCTCTCTCTTTTTATTTTTGGTCAAAACATGTGTATGTACAGGTAGTTGTGATTGTGGCTCACATCTTCCCTTGGTTTTATGTCCAAGAACGGCTTAAACGCCCTTTATGGGTCAGGGATAAGCTTTTCATCAAGTTTTCTTAAAAATTGACAAACAAGGTCTTTTTTAGTAAGATTCCCAAGACTAAGTCGATCATGTTCTTTATGAAAATGGAGCAAAAAATCATGAATTTCACGATGTACATCTCCACTAGGATGCATCTCAAGAGTTAATAGAAGATTATCTAAAGACTCCTTACTCAGGCCATCCTTAATGAATTGTATTTTATCTTCACGATTTATAGATACCATTCCTAAAGAACGACATTGTGCATCACAAGTCCATCTGGCACATCGGTGATACATTTTCAGTTGTTTTGCACGACGTTTCTTTGCAAAAGTGTTTTTACCTGTCCTAGGCATGTATGAAAAAAAGAATTGGAAGACTCACCTGATAATCGGACCTTTGCTTCAATCATCCACCAAATATCTTTAGGAATTCCATGGTTCATTAACAACCTTAATCTTTCACACCTAGCACGGTAAATTTTTGCAATCGCATTTTGAGGTAAAGCAAGAAAATACTTTTTTAATTTTTCAAAAGTGGTGTCCATTTGTTTTTAGATGAGAAATGGAAAAGAGATGCAAAGAAAAGAGAAGGAACAAGGAATTGAACAAATATATACACAAATATCAGTTATCATGGGAAACTGAAAGAACCAACTTAAGAGTCACAGAGTACCGTTATCCGCCATTTGACAGGGGTGAGAGAGACTAGCAAAACAAGAGTAAAAAAGAAACACAAAAACAATGTGAGAAAAAAAATAAATAAAAATAATCAATCTTTATATACTGGATCATTTCAATAGGAAAATTATCAAAGTAAGCTTTAATCCGATGTTCATTTACCTTTAAAATATTGTCATTCTTTGGATTCTCAATATCAAATGCCCCATAATGATACACATGTTTCACAATAAATGGACCGCTCCATCTTGATCTTAGCTTCCATTAAATAAATGGAGTCGAGAATTATAAAGCAAAACTTTTTGACTAACATCAAATTTTTTTCTCAAGATTCTCTTGTCATGAAACTCTTTGTTTCTTGCTTTATGAATTTTTGAATTCTCATATGTATCATTTCTTATTTCCTCAAGCTCATTTATTTATAACTTACACAGCTGGCTAGCATCATCAATGTTTGAATTGAAAGCTTTGATAGCCCAATAAGCTTTATGTTCAAGTTCCACAAGCAAGTGATAAGATTTTCCATAAACCAGCCTATAAGGTGACATACTTAATGATGTGTTCAAAGTAGTTTAATAAGCCCAAAGTGCATCATTAAGTTTTAAAGACCAATCCTTCCGATTAGGGTTCACTATTTTTTCCAAGATTTGTTTGATCTCCCTATTAGTAAGTTGTACTTGTCCACTTGTCTGAGGGTGATAAGGGGTGGCAACTTTGTGTGTGATTCCATATTTCTTCATTAAAGACTCAAATGACTTGTTGCAGAAATGTGATCCACCATTACTTATCATAACTCGAGGGATTCCAAACCGACTCAAAATATTTTATTTCAAAAACTTGATCATGGGAATTATAATCCATCTTGTAAAGTTAAATCTAATATGCAAGAGGATTCAGATGGTCCAATGACAAGAGCGAGAGCGAAACAACTACAAAGGGCCTTGACAAGTCAAATTGGAATGATTAAAGCTGGGTCGGAGTTAAAATTAGCAATCAGTTTGAAATTGGTTCAAGAGTGCTTATTTGCCTACAATTGAAACTTAAAGATGGGAAAAGCCTTTAATGGTTCTTTTGATGCTAGGCTACTTGAATTTGGGTTGATATGCAAATAAGTGAAGGAATTTATGCTGTTTACGGTCAGAACAATATATGAATTTGAACCCGAATTTGAAGTCATCCATTGCATGTGAAAACAAGACTAATCTAGGTGGATTTCAAGTTCAGAATGTGTTCTTTCTAAATTGTCCAACCATGATTGCATTAGACTTTTGTGCAAGAAGTTATAGCTGTTTTAAATTTGGTCTGCTTATGTTTCAGAATGGTCAAAAAAACGTGTGCTAGTTAATATGTCTAGGTTAGTTAGTCAAAGTCTGTTTTTTAGGCTTGCCTTCTGCCATGTTGAATTTTTCCTAACTTTGGAGGGATGTTCCAATTATAAATATAGTATCAGAATATGAATAAGGGACTTTTTGCCAAGATTTGAAAACTTAATTCATAAAATTAAGAGTTGTTCTTCCAAATTGATTTTGTGAAGAACCCTACCTGACTTATCACTTTTCAATCACAAAGAGTGGGGCGTCGAAATCCTAGATTGATCTTTGTAGCGTCCAGATCGACTTATCAAAGTATCATTCTAGTCTATCCTCCATATTATTTACCTTGAAATTACTATAATCCAGCCTAAACACCAAAAGAAAGACAACATAACCAGACCCATCCTTCATCCATTTTCGTCAGATTCATTGTTGCTGATTTTCTAATCCTTCACGACACATCACTTGATCACAATTTTATGATCATTGTTTCGACTTGGAGTTGCCTCTATCCATTTTGAAACATAATCCACTGCGACTAATATGTACACAAAACCAAATGATAGAGGAAATGGACCCATGAAATCTATACCTCAACAGTCAAATATTTCAATGACAAGAATAAGATTTAAAGGCAACATGTGATGTTTTGAAATAGATCATAACTTTTGACAATTTGTCATTCCTAATAATGAGGTAAGTAATGTCATTAAATTTTGTCATTCTGAGATATATGAGGGGTCATTTCTCATTAAATAAGACGACTGCAAAAATCTTACAATGTGGATTTTATTGGCCCACCATGTTCAAGGACATGCATGCATTTTGCAAAACTTGTGAAAATTGTCAAAAAGTTCTACTTTATAATTCTCCACTCCATTTATTTCCTAGAAAGCTAAAATCAAGATGGAGTGATCCATTTATTGTGAAACAAGTGTATCCATAGGGGGCCTGTGATATCGAGAATCCAAAGAATGACAATGTTTTCAAGGTAAATGGACATCGTTTGAAAGCTTACTTTGATAAGTTTCCTAGTGAAAATGAATCCATTGGTTTGAATGATCCTGTATATAAAGGTTGATTATTTTGTTTTCCTCACATTGTTTTTATGCTTCTTTTTATTATGACTCTTGTTTTGCTAGTATTTCTCCAACCCTGGTCAAATGGCAGATACCGGTACTTCGTAACTCTTAAGTCGGTTCTTTCAATTTCCCATGATAACCGATATCTATTTATATATTTGTTCAATTCCTTGTTCTTTCTCTTTTCTTTGCATCTCTTTTCCACTTCTCATCTAAAAAATGGACACCACTCTTGAAAAATTCAAAAATTATTTTCCCACTTTGCCTCCAAATGCGATTGCAAAAATTTACCGTGCTAGGTGTGAAAAATTGACTGTAATATCCCACATCGATGGGTGAAGGTTTGGTAGTTGGCCTTATTAGTAGTGCTGGTTGCTAACATGTTGTACGCGTTTTGGGGTGTCAGGCTCAGAAGTGGGCTTGCGCCACCAAGAACAAAACCGTGAGAGCAGTAAAGCTGAAAGCGGACAATATACAGCATGTTGGGTCGGGCTGTTACATTTGGTATCAACGAGATTAGTCTCGTTGGAAAGCTAAGACATGAGGCTACAAGTTCTATAAATTAAGGAGAACCCAGTTCTGCCTCGAAGACGATCAAAATTGTTCATCAACAAACACTTGGACTGTTACTGTCTCGTTTTTGAACTGTTATTCCTCATATTTTTAACTATATCTGGAGTTATAGAACTCAAATCTATAATTTAACATCCAAGCATCAATTCATAATTGACTTTAAAACAACTTATAAGACCATGTTTAGAATATCTTACCCGGTACGAATCAAGGTCTCGATTCCTCCTTTTCTTTTTAATGACAGCCAGCCCTCACCTCTTCTCTTCTTGTTCAATTTTCTAGTTAATTCCTTGCCCACCAGTGTTTATTCTACCTGTAACCCTTAATCTTGGACGGGTTCTTGAAATTTGGTGTTTCTCTCTTGATCTGTAAAAATAGATACCAAAACTCCCTCTCTTCTTTCTTCATGATAGTTGCTGATTTGTTTTTGGTAAGAAGAGGAGTATTTATGCTTTATAATTATTCTTATTTGCATTTAGACCCTATTTTCTTTAAGTGTATTTGTTTTTCCCCCATTTCATTTTAGTTTAGTTTATTTTCTTTAATTTAATCCAGCCTTAATTTTCTCGGGATTTACATTGAGGTTTTTAATGAATCATGGAATTCATGAAGATATTCACTGGCTAATTGAAGGAAAGGTCCGATAATCAGGTGAGTCCTCCGATTGTTTCATTTCATACATGCCTGGAACAGGTAAAAGCACTTTTATAAAGAAATATCGTGCAAAACGACTGAAAGTTTGTCATCGATGTGCTAGATGGACTTATAATGTACAATGTCGTTCTTTAGGAATGGTATCTATAAACCGTGAAGATAAAATACAATTCATTAAGAATGGCCTGAGTAAGGAATCTTTAGATAATCTTCTATTAACTCTTGAGACGCATCCTAGTGGAGATGTGCATCGTGCAATTCATGATTTATAGCTCCATTTTCATAAAGAACATGATCGACTTAGTCTTGGGAATTTGATTAAAAAGATTTGCCAGATTTTAAGAAAACTGGATGGGAAGCCTATCCCCGACCCATGGAGGGCGTTTAAGTTGTTCTTAGACGTAAAACCAAGGGAAGATGTGAGCCACAATCACAACTATTTGTGCATATACATGTTTTGTAATAACTTGTGTCTTTTGGTTTTAGCTTAATATTTTTTTTGTTATTTCTTATTTTTGTTGAAGTATGTTTAAAGTTCGTAAATAGTCACTGTTTCAGATGATGTTTTCTATACTCTATCTTTCTACCTTAGAATAGTGAGGACATTGTTTCGTTTTGGTTGGGGGGGAGAAGGTAGTCGTTGACAATAAAAAAAACTTACTAATTAATTGTTTTTGCTATTATTAAAAGCATTTGACAAAACTGTTGTTATTAGGATGGTAGAGTAAGGGAGAATTTTATTGACTCTTGAGACGCATCTTGGTAAACATTTTCCAATGGTTATTTGCAATATTCTTATCAAGGTTTATCAGAATACTTCTTGAAATATTCAGGTTTACAAACTCTCGCATTGTTATCATTTGATTTTGCTCATATACTCATTTAACAAGTATTCTTAAACCTTCATTTTCACATATACACTTTAACATATGATTGTGGGTTGCACATTAGATTATTATATTATTTATGTTCTTTTTGTTAAAGGTAACAACTAAGGGAAATTGATAGTATATAATTTGCAAAAAAAAAATTGATAATATTGATGATAATAAAAACGTAAATAAGTTTGGTTTCGTAGCCTCCCTAACCTAAGCAATTAAGCCCGAAGGGGTGTTTTAACACCTAATACCCTAAAGTCAACTAACTTGGGAGCTATTGGCCCAATTCTTGTTACATAGGTTAAGGAGAAAAGCTTAAGGGAATCAAACATTGCACTATCTACGTATCAGTATTTGGAACCCGAGTTACTAAGCTCATAGGGGTGTCTCAACACCTAATGCCCTAAAACCAACTGGTCTGGGAGTCATTAGTTGAAAGCTCGTTACATGGGTTAAAGATGCGTTGTGTTTTAAGTTATATGTATATATATTAAAACAAAGAAAAAAAGAAGATAATAATCCCAACCCAAGAAAGTTAACCTTAAAAAAACATTAGAACAGAATATTAAATTCCCTAACTTTAATTACAAGTCTGATAATATAAGATATCTTTAATTTATGGTAAATGCTCATTTCAAATGCAGGCATGTTTCATAATTTAAAGGATTGATTGATTTGTTTAACTATTGAAATTAAAAAGACAAAGAGAGGGCTAGGCTTGGAGAAGAAATGGTGGTTCAATTCAAACTGGAACACCTTTCGGTTATTGGATCATAACTAGAGCTGTAGAACTTGTATTTAAGTCTGGTTTATATGGATGGAAAGCTATGATATAGGCTTAAAACTTTCATGAGAGTCCAAGATTCAAAAGAACCATTTTCAAGTTCAAATTGTAACAACAACGAAGAAGTCAGAATCTGTCTTGCAGCCCAGACACTTTTCAATGTTCAGCCCATATCTTGAGTTCTAGAAGTCCAAATGTGCCGATTCTTGTTATGTTGGAAAGCTGAGACAATTTCCTAGAACTTTCATGAAGACTATCTGTTCAAATTCTGATGTTAGTAATGACATTTTGTTTAGACAAGAAGATAAGGATTGTCACCAAGTCAAGATGTGGCCACCCACTCAACAATTAGTCATCAAATCAATAGTTCTGATTTTCGGCCTATAAAAGGAAAATAGCCTCTAGAAACACTTGTATAAATTTGAGCATAATCCAACGGTCAGATCAAGAGTTATGGACCTTTTAACCTGGTACTTTGGTCTGGTGGATCATTTGGCCTGAAAAGATGTTGTTGGCGTGCCTGAAAAGATGTTGTTGGCGTCAAGTAGCGATTTATTTGCAATGCGAAGAAAACATCCTCTAGAAACTCCTATAAAACTTTGATGATGATCCAACGGTGGACCTTTTGAGCCAATACTTTGGTGTGGCTGGTGCTCTAGTTCGACAAGACGTAGTCATCGTCGAGTAGCGATTTCATTGCACGCCAAGGAAAACAGCCTCCAGAAACTCCTATAAAAATTTGAGCATGATCCAACTATCGGATCAAGTGTTATGGACCTTTTGAGCCAGTACTCGGGTCTGGTAGGCGGTTTGGCCTTACCAGACGCCGACAGCATCGATTATGGATCTCATTGCGACGCCAAGGAAAATTGCCTCCGGAAACTCCTATAAAGATTTGAGAGTGATGCAACGGTCGGATCAAGAGTTATGGAACTGTGGAGCTGTTACTCTGGTCTGGTAGATAGTCTGGCCCGACCAGACATCGTAGGCGTCGATTAGCAATGTCATTGCGACGCCATGGAAAACAGCCTCCACAAACTCCTGTGAAAATTTAAGCATGATCCAACGGTTGGATCAAGAGTTCTGGGCCAGTTGATAGGTACTTTGGCTTGGTCGGTGGTCTGGCCCGACCAGCCATCATCGACGTCGATTAGCAATCTCTTTGCGACGCCAAAGAAAACTACCTCCGCAAACTCAAGTAATAGTTTGAGCACAATCCAACGGTTGGATCAAAACTACCAGACCAAACGTTGTCATGCATTGCGTAGCGAATTCTCAATGCCAAGGAAAACAGCTTCTGTAAACTCCTGTAAAAATTTGAGCATGATCAAACGGTCGGATTAAGAGTTTTGTACCCTCTGAGTTGGTACTCTGGTCTGGTAGGTGGTCTGGCCCGACCAGTTGTTGTAGTCGTCGACAAGCAATTTCATTGTGATGCCAAGAAAGACAACCTTCGAAAACTCCTATAAAAATTTGAGCATAATCCAACAGTCGGATCAAGAGTTATGGACCTTTCGAGCAGATACTCTGGTGTGGTCAGTTCTCTAGACCGACTAGACGCTATCACCGACCAGATGCTATTGTCGTCGAGTAGTGATTTCATTGCCTCCCTAAGGAAAACATCCTCTAGAAACTCCTATAAATATTTGAGCACGATCCAATGGTCGGATCAACAGTTATGGACCCTTTGAGGTGATACTCTAGTCTAGTCGGTGATTTGGCCCGACAAGACACCATTTGAGCCGGTACTCTGGTTTGGTCGGCGGTCTGGCCCGACCAAACGCAATGGGCGTCGAGTTTCAATTTCTTTGCGACTCCAAGGAAGACAACCTCTAGAAACTCCTATAAATATTTGAACACAATTCCATGGTCGAATCAACAGTTGTGGACCCTTTGATTGGTACTCCGGTCTGGTTGGTGGGATGGACCTACGAGACGTCATCGACGTCGAGTAGCGATTTCATTGTGACTCCAAGGAAAACATTCTCTGGAAACTCCTATAAAATTTTGACCACGATCTAACGATCAGATCAAGAGTTAAGGACCTGTTGAGCCAGTACTCTGGTCTGGTCGGTGGTATGGCCCGACCATACATTGTTGGATCGCGTATCAACTCTTTACAAAGCCAAGGAAAACAGCCTCTGTAAACTCCTATAAAAATTTAAGCACGATCCAACGATTAGATCAAGAGTTATGGATCTTTTAAGTAGGTACTCTAGTCTGGTCGATGGTCTGGCCTGACCAAACGCTATTATTGTCAAGTAGTGATTTCATTGCTACACCAAGAAAAACAGCATTTGCAAACTCTTATAAATATTTGAGCACGATCCAAAGATTGGATCAAGAGTTATGGACCTTTTGAGCCGATATTCGGGTCTAGTCAGCGATTTGGTCCTACTAGACATCGTCGGTGACACGATCAAAAAGTTGATGTCTTATCCCAAGTGCAGGAGTGTCAAAGTAATAGATAACTCGGCAAGACCAGGGTCGAACCACATGGAGGTCAACTATATAAATTATAAATAATAATAATAATAATAATAATAATAATAATAATAATAATAATAATAATAAAGAGTTAAATAGAATTGTGAGATGTGATATTAATGTAAGGATAAAAACAAAGATAAAACAATTGTCAAGTTTAGAGGATCCATTAATAGTATTAGAAATAAGTAAAGTATAAACTCATTATAAATTATTAACATGATCATATTAATTATCTTATTTTTGTAACACCATATTTATAAATATCATCAGGCAATTTATGTTACTAACTTATGTTAACAATAAATCAAGTTCCTCTCATAACAATATTGTCGGCCGAAGACTTTGAAGGATCAAGCATTTGATGTACCAGGTGTTATACAACACAAATCTAGATTAACCATTTAACAAGCAAGGTATTAATAATTGATAAGATAATAATGATAAGACATATTAATAACAAACTTTCTTTGATATAAACATTGAAGTCCATGTTGAGTTTATATTATACACATTCTAACACCATTAGTGAAACCTTTTCACATTGACAAATTAAACTTAGTTCATGAAGAAGAAGAACATAAATAAATAAGATAAGAACATAATTATGATATAAGTTAACTAAGAGTAGTAAAGGAAATGAAAAGCATAAACAAGAGATTAATGAAAATGAAATATGAAAGAAAACTTGAACATTACAAAGAGAGAAAGCAAGAAAATGATCTTGATCTGAAAACTAAGATGCCTAAATGAATGAAAAATACCTCTTTTTATAGGCCAAAAAGAACTATTCATTTGGTAATTAACTATTGAATTAGTGGACTTGGTGGTTTAGATATGGATTTGTTTTCTGGACAAAATGACATTTCTACAATCAGAATTTGGCACAGTGGTCTTCATGAAAGTTGTAGGAATCTATCTCACCTTTCCACCAAAAGAGAATGAGCTCATTTGGACTTCTACAACTCGAGATATGAATTGAACACTAAACATTATCTAGGCTGCAGGACAGATTCAAACTTTTTTTTTGTTGTTAAGATGTGAACTTCAAAATGGCAGAATTGAGTCTTGGACTCTGCATGAATGTTTTAGTTCTATGTCTTATCTTTCTATCCATATAAACCAAACTTAAATCCAAGATCTACAGCTCTAAATATGACCCAATGACTGACTGGTGTTTCAATTTTAATTGAACCATCATCTCTTGTCTAAGTCTAGCCCTTCCTTTGTCCTTTTATTTTCAATAGTTAATCACATCAATCAATCATTTGAATTGTGAGATTTGCCTGCATTTAAAATGAACATTTATCATAAATTAAAGCTATCTTATACTATCAGACTTGTTATTATAAAACATGCTTAAGTTAGGGAATTGAATGATACTAAAAGTACAATATGATGATATAAAGCCTTAATAACAATGCACTTTTAAGTACTAATCACACCCCCCAACCAACTTATTACTATTCTCTAGTAATTAAAGCATTAAAGTAGAAAAACAATTTACAAAATCCAGAAAGCAAGACATTCATCATTTAACTTCCATTAATCTATTCATATAAACAAACTCTCATTAAACTTATATATCTGCTCCATACTTCTTAATCAAAATATTAATAAATTTTCATTTTGTTCTCAATATATCAAAACATAGCTATGAGGCTTTTCTTGGAAGAATTCAAAATTTTTGTTCTAATGTTTAAGGTTAAATTTTTTGGGTTGGGATTATTATCTTCATCTTTTTTTTTCTTTTTTTTGGATAATAATTTATAACACAATGTATCTTGAACCCATGTAACGAGCTTTAGGCTAACGACTCCCAGACTAGTTGGTCTTAGGTGTTGAGACACCCCTTAGAGTTTAGTAACTCGGGTTGCAATTATTAAAATGTAGATAGTGCAATGTTTGATTCCCTTAAGCTTTCTCCTCAACCCATGTAACAAGCACTAGGCCAATAGCTCCCAAGTCAGTTGACTTTAGGGTAATAGGTGTTAAAACACCCATTCGGATTTAATTGCTTAGGTTAGGGAGGTTACGAAATCAAACTTATCTACATTTTTATTTATTTATTTTATTATCATCATTGTTTTTTTTTAATACACACACACACTATCCCTTTCCCTTAGTTGTTACCTTTAACAAAAGAACATAAATAATGTAATAATCCAATGTGCAACCCATAATTATATGTTAAAGTGTGTGTGTGAAAATGAAGGTTTATGAATACTTGTTAAATGATTATATGAGCATAATCAAGTGATAACAATTCGAGAGTTTGTAAACCTGAATATTTCAAGAAGTGTGTGATAAACCTTGTTATGAATGTTTACTAAGATGCGTCTCAAGAGCCAATATTCCTTACTCTGCCATCCTAATAACAATTCTGTCAAATTAGTGTTTTTTTTAATGTTCAAACTACCCTCTCCCCCCAACCAAAACAAAACATTGTCCTCAATGTTCTAAGGTAGAAATATAGAGTATAAAAGACATCACATGAAACAGGAACTACCGACAAACCTGAAACACACTTAAACAAATATGAGAATTAACAAAACAAAATATTATGCTAAAAACCAAAAGACACAAGTTGTTACAAACAAAGGCTCATATCTAATCTAAGCTTTGTACGAGTTTCCATTGCTGACTAGTTTATACGACTCTTTGAGGAATCAATTACAGGGAGCAAAGATTGTAGTTGATCAATCAGTTGTTCAGCAGTAGCAGCAAAGATTGTGATTTGTTGTGCCGAAGATGTTAGAAATTTGTGTTCCACAGCATGATCAAGAAAAGACAACATTTAACAAACCTAAAGGTTTCTGGTGAATGTTCAATTAGGCTCAAGAAAAAATATGAAATATCTCTTCTAATGTGCCCAGACCACCTGGTAAGGCAATGAAGGCGTCAGCATGATCAAACATTGCATTCATTCGTTTAGACATTGTAGAGACCTGTAGTTTCTCTCCAACTGTTTTTCCGATGATATCCACTTTGGCTAAAGCTTTGGGAATGATACCCAAAACTTGACTGCCTCCTAAAAATGCTGTTGTTGACACACTCCCCATTAAACCAAGGTTGCCTCTCCCATACACTAAATGAATCTTTCTTTCAGTTAGTACCCGACCAAGATGATTTGCTGATTCTAAAAACTCTTTTTCTTTCCCACGATTGGATCCACCAAAAACGCAAATATTTTTTTATTTGATAACTTGAGGAACCTGCCATTTCTACACACTTCTATATATGTTGAATGTATGGGTTGAGTAGAAATGAAGGGAAGGAAGAGAAAATTTAATAGATGAGACATTGAAAATGCAATCACACCACCTACATGTAGGTCAGCTGGAGTCTCACTCTCCCTCTTTCTCTCTTTCTTTTTTTTTGTCAAAACATGTGTATATACAGGTAGTTGTGATTGTGGCTCACATCTTCCTTTGGTTGTACATCCAAGAACGACTTAAACACCCTCTATGGGTCGAGGATAAGCTTCCCATCTAGTTTTCTTAAAAACTGATAAACAGGGTCTTTTTTAGTTAGATTTCCAAGACTAAGTCGATCATGTTCTTTATGAAAATGAGGTCATAAGTCATGAATTGCACGATGCGCATCTCCACTAGGATGAGTCTCAAGAGTTAATAGAAGATTATCTAAAGACTCCTTACTCAGGTCATTTTTAATGAATTGTATTTTATCTTTACGGTTGTCATAACCTAAATTTTGACTTCTTCTATTTTATATATTAAAAAAAATGAATATTTGTTCTTTTTCCATAATCGAGAATTATTTTAAGGGTCTTTGCGATGTCTAGGTGCGACAACGGTTTATAGATACTATTCTTAAAGAACGACATTGTGCATTACAAGTCCATCTGGCACATTGGTGACAGACTTTCAGTCGTTTTGCACGACATTTCTTTGCAAAAGTGCTTTTACCTGTTCTAGGCATGTATGAAAA
>Ga0325401_1003663_pt1 | contig 14183 bp, 15 predicted proteins | sample PopdelMetagenome_FD_205666 | JGI IMG/M metagenome (GOLD analysis project Ga0325401, IMG submission 205666) | Populus deltoides microbial communities from Bellville, Georgia, United States - Xylem-PdKOR-R2 | ecosystem: Host-associated > Plants > Phyllosphere > Stem > Wood/Secondary xylem | place...
AATATGCAGACACAAAAGAGTATTGCCACATGAACTAATTAGTTATTTCAACCCCTTAAATAATTTGATATCAGAAGTACGGATCAACAAAATCATATTGAAATTGAATTTCTTAGGTACATGAATCAGAAAAACATCACGGTACATGATGCTTTATGGCATTAGTTTCTCCCATGGAAGAAAAGAGTGAGCCTGAACAACCACAAGAAGAGCAGAGGTTGAAGCTAAAATGGAGCCAAAATTCTACCCTAAACATGTCTTGTATTATTGGGAAAGAAAGTGATCCCTTCTTCATGTATTTGCGGATACCAACAAATATTCCTTGAAAGACAAACCTCAAATTTTGAAGTTTACGAAACAATACCTCAAGAAATGGCTCATTTTGCCTTATGTTCTTTATCTGGTAGGACATTGTTTGGAAGAATAAGTTCAGGGGGGAGTTCACGCACAACACCTAGCATAGAGTCATACTCCTCATCCTTCTTCGCAAACTTTTTGCGAAGAACCTTCTCAAACTCAATCTCATCAAAAGGCTTTGCATTCTCAGCTGCATGAACCTGTGCAAGGTTTGAGTAGTTGGTGGCTGACTGGGCAATAAAGGCTATCTCTTCATCAGTCAACTTCCTCAAAAACTTTGCAGGATTGCCTCCCCACACCTGCATACATTGCAAACAACTGAAGCTGGTATTTCTGTTTACTTTCAGCATATCTTATAAAGATTCACATATGCAGTATGAACAAACACATTCTCCACATACTTATCTGTTTAACATCAAACTGTATTATAATGTCTGATACTTTTGGGTTTAGAAGTGTTTGGAAGTTCATTCTTCTCATTTACATCTCTGATTGTTAAATGTTTAAACTTTAAAGTGTGTAGGAAGACCTACAGTCAGTCTCTACAAATAGATGTCAATATCCTTGATGCATCCAATTCGAGACAAGTCTGAAGCATATGATGAACAGCTAAAAATTTATAAATTCAGAAAAAAAGCACCTTCAAATTCTTAGAGAGAGAGGGAGAGTTAGCTGACATACCTCTCCAGTAGGGATCCTTGTATTCTGTCTCACAAGAGCTCCAGCAGCAACCATAGCATGTTTCTCAACAACAACACCATCAAGAAGTGTTGCTCCCATACCGACAAAAGCCTCATCCTCAACAGTACATCCATGTACAACAGCACTGTGACCTGCCCAGTTCAAATTTAAATTCATTAAGCAAATTTTGAAAGCATCACACATGACCACCTAATTGCTCCTAGCTAAACATATGACCTCCATAATAATGCTCACCTACAGTAACATTGTCCCCAATGATAGTTGGTAGCACCTTCCCACTTAGATTAGATTTTGCCACATGCACAAGGGAGTTGTCTTGTATATTAGTTCCAGATCCAACACTGATGCTGTTGACATCACCTGCCCACCAAAATAAGTTCATGGTCATTGCAAAAGCCAAAAACAACAAGGACAGCTCTTTGTAGAATTTTAATTCTTAGGCCCAAAAATTACATCCACTTGAGCATATTTGAAGGGGAAATTCTAGATTAAATGCATCAAATATAAGTGGTATAAAATCTTACCTCTCAACACACATCCATACCAGATGGATGATCCTTTTCCAACTTGAACATCCCCAATTACAGAGGCGCTGGGAGCCACAAATGCATCCTTATCAACTACAGGAGCCTTGTCAAATATGTTCATTAGAGTTCGATGCCTGGACACTAAAACACAAGAAATGATTGATGTGATAGATACTAAGACTCGATTCGCATACAAAACGATGAACAGTATGTTGATTTTGAGACTATGAGGTCATTTAGAGACTTAGAACTAATAAATTAAATGAATTGATGCACATTTTGTTTATAAATGATCACTTTTCATTTGATATGCAGTATATTATTTATCTTTCATAATGCCATTTTCATTTGTTACTGAATCTCATGGTTCTGATCCCAAAAATGGGCTTTCCAATTCATGACTCAAATCTTGATTTGACAACCATCCGCCATAGCTAATGACAAGCTAGACCAGCATAACCCAAATTATATTCCTTGATGTTAATAATAAGAATCATATTGAAAGGAGATAAAAGAAAAAAAAAACAAAAAAGGCTAAACTACTTGTTTAGTTGATGCACAAATAAGGAACAAATGACTCGATTCAAAGGCAGATGAAAAGAAGAGATTGGACTATGAAACATGTAGTTAGCGGGCATCAAGGCAGATGATACCGAGCAAGAGAATTAAAATGCTTAAACCAGTCTTGAATGTGTGATGTATTCGTGTCACTTCTCTGACAGGATGGAGTTCATGAGAGTGTCCCATGTGCATCACAGAGCTATCTTCCAAAGCACTCCATAACCATTATGGAATTTAACCAAATGATCCAATTCATAGCAAACTCATATTCATTATTCCCTGGGTATACTATAAAATAAAAGTTTCCATGATAGTTTGAGCACATGCAACATAAAACCACAAGCACTCGTGAGGAGGAGTTATTTCATCCAAGCAATAAGAGAAAAGGTAAGAAAGTGGATGGAAAATCACAGTAATTGCAAAACTAATATTTTTTCAGTAATAACAGAACAAAAGGGAGGCAAGTATTCGGGATGAAATTCACTTTATAAAGAAAACTTTCAAAACCCTATCGGTTAAAACCAATTGCTCCTGCATCTCATTAAAGTGGCATCTTTAACAATAACAATCACAACCTCAAATTATACAGCTATATTCCGAGAAACTAAACTATCCTCATCAATAATAAGCCAGCCCAATCTAAAAAACCATGCTACAACGACGACAAAAAGTTATTATTATCTAAACTTTCACTATCAAATCTATGAAATGCTCACATTCACAAAGATTAAGCGAATAAATAAAACATTTCTCCAAAAAAACCAAATTAGCAAACTAGCTCCGCAAATTATAAAATTATCTACGCTGATTCGAAAACAGAAAACACGCAAATAAATTCGTAGTAAAAATGCGAGCTGCGGTAATTAATTATATGATCTAATTAGATAAAATGAAGCTATAAAGAGATTTAATTAGGATCTAGGGTTTACAGAAATGCTAAGCTTGCTTACGTTGTTCTTGGAAGTAGTAGTTGCCTTGAAGGCGGCCTCCCAGACGATCAAGAGCTTGGCCGGTCTCGCGAATCCAGAATCCGACGGTGTATATGGCTCTGCCTAGGGTCCCCATCTCCTACTCCTTGTTTGATCAAGTGGTTATTGTTCGTTGGTTTCACTGCGACAGGAAAGAGAAATTTAGCTCGGTGCTGGTCTGTGGGGTTTTTAAGAAAAATGATACTGTGAGGGTAGAGTGGGATGTAGCCGAGACTTTGGAGGGTAAATTTGGCTTTTGATCCATTATTAAATTACAAAATGGTCCCTGACACTCAGCTGCAGCGCTGCTCTCCAAGGATCACAATTTATATCAATTACAAAATGACTCCAATTGTTTTGGAGTCGTGCTTATTGAATTTCACTTGCCGGGCTTTATATCATAGCTATCAAGCAAGGCCCAATCGCTTAACGGAAACCTCCTCTCAATTTTATTTATTTCATTAATGGTGTGCACGGAAAAAGAGCTGAACCGAGTAATAAAAACAAATCGAAGAAAATGAAAAAAATAATAATTAAAAAGGCCAAATAGAGAGAAAAACATAAAAACCCATAAAATCTTCGGGCCGGTTCTTGGCCACACTTTCATTTGTATCCAGGCAGAGGTGGTTTAGTGAAAACATAGGAAGGAGACTGGGATTGAAAATTGAACTGATCCTACAAAAAGAAGAGACTGGGATCAGGATCGGGCTTTAACGCGAGCCGAAATCGCCTGTCCAAGCAGTCACTTGGCTGGCTACGTTCAGTCCCAAGGAGACCCTGGCTCGGTCCATAAATAGTTCCTAATAAAACGACATAAGAAGGGCACGTTCTGATGGGTTGATTAGGCGCGCGCCTGCAACTGGCACGCGAAATGTCCATCGTTCAGATGCTAAACGCATTTTAAGCTTTAAAAAAAGTACAGAGAAAGAGAAGGTAACAAAATCAGCGATCGCTTCATCACCGATAGATCACCTTCTCACCGTTCGCTTTCCCTAATTGGATCCTCACCTGTTTCAAAATCCTAACTCTCTCGAGGTTAGCTTTCATGGTCTCTCTTTATGTATGCTATTATTATATTTATGATTCACTCGATCAATTTAAGCAAAAAGAGAAACAGGTTTTTAACGATTCTTGATTTCATTTGTTTAATTTCTGTTTGGTTTCCGAGAAATCAAAAAACAATAGAAAATGCTTAGCTAATTCTATATCTCAATTAATTTATTTTTTTGCCTAGTATTTGAATTATTCTCCGCGTTTATAGTTATCATTTACGCATGTGATTAAAAAAATAAGAAGAAATTTAACGATTCTTGATCCTCTTCTTTTTTTTTTTTGTTATTGAAGTTGTGTTGTTTTGAAGAAAATAACTGAAATGATTATTGCAATTAAGCTAGCTTGAGCCCTAATTAATTCAAGTTTTGTAGAAGATTATTGATTATGTTTTGGATCTGCAGGAGAAATTAGAATATAGTAATTGATGGAAGGAAATGGTGGTGATGCTGCCAATGTGGTGGGACCTGTTGCGAAGTGGAGAAATGATTTCTCTCGGGCATTCCAGTACTATCTTGACCGATCCACTCCTCATCCGATGCAGAGGTGGCTTGGAACTCTTGCGGTTGCAGCAATTTATGTGTTGCGTGTTTTCTATGCTCAAGGGTTTTACATTGTGTCTTATGGTCTTGGGATTTATATCTTGAACTTGTTGATTGGGTTTCTGTCACCCAAGGTTGATCCTGAACTTGAAGTTTTGGATGGGGCTTCTTTGCCAACTAAAGGATCGGATGAGTTCAAGCCCTTTATCCGCCGCCTTCCTGAGTTTAAGTTCTGGTAATCAAGATTTTCTTTTGTAGTATAGTAGATGGTTCCATTTGTTTTGGTATATTAGCTAGTGTTTGGGTGGAATGCCTGAATAGGTTATGCAATTGATTTTCCAGCATGTTCTTTGTACTCCAGCATGTTTTTGGTGTTCGTGCTGGTATTAGTTTCCATTAATATTTATCTGTCAGGCTTTATTTATCCTTACAAGCAGGTGTCATTTTTTTGTCCTGCATGGGTTTTGCTTATGATTGCTTTGTCCATTTTAATCTTGAAGCATAGGATATCAGAAATACTATTTTGATTAAAGTGTAAAAATCTAAAAGTTAGTATGAAGTGCTGCTTTCATCTGCTGCTGGTGTGGTAGGAAATTTAGTTGGAGAACACTCAGTGTTACATAGAGATTTAGCACTTTGCATTTTGTTGACCCTATACATGCCAGTTATAATTTCTGTGGAATATTATTAATGTTTCATGGCGTTGGTGTCATTAATGCCGCATGATTTCTACACTTGGAATATGTATTCTGTATCAGATAATAAATTCAAAAGGGTATTAACACGAGGCATGGATGTGGACAATCCATATAACCTCTGGTGGATTGAAACCAGTTTGTTGCCAACAAAACACACATTACCATAATTTGTTTGATTATTGCCATCTTTGTTTGCTAGCTGTTGTTGGCATAAATTATACTCTGTAAGAGCTGATATTAGAAGGGTACTCTTTTTTTTTTCTTTTTTCTTTTTCCTTTTTTTTTTTTTGGGGGGGGGGGTCTTGAAAAAAAGTTATACCTTTTGGCTTTTCAACATCACACTGACTGAGGAACTAGAAACTATTGCTAAGAGGCTTGAAAAAGGTTTATAAAAATCCTATTGGCATGGGACCAGCTGCATATGCAAGTTGACGAGGAAAGATTACAAAGAGCTTTAATAACAGACATCGTAGGTTAATTAGTCAACAAGAAGACAATATTGTTGGTAAGCTTTAGTGGCCCTAGATCTTGCAAGGCAGGAAGAAGATACACTTTGTCTCAGTCTGATCAACATCATTTATTCTGACAGAGCCCCATTCTAAGATGTTACTGAATGAACAGAATCCATCTCACACTTTGCACTCTGACCATATCTTATTTTCTATGAATTCCAGACCCCAAAAATGACTTGTTTTTTTGGTTCTGCTTTCAGGTATGCCATCACCAAGGCTTTTTGTGTGGCCTTCCTAATGACCTTCTTTTCTATATTTGATGTCCCTGTTTTCTGGCCCATATTACTCTGCTATTGGATTGTTCTGTTTGTCCTCACAATGAAGCGCCAAATCATGCACATGATGAAGTACAAATATGTTCCATTCAGCCTAGGAAAGCAGGTAAGAGCTTTGGAGAGTTTTGTTGTAACCACCCCTCTTCTCTCCCTTTTGCTACCATCTTCTATATTCTCTTTCAGTCGTGGTAATTGATGGCTGGTTTTCTTCTTTTTTTTTTGTTTGAACACACAAATCACAAATGGAGTTAAAATGCACATTGGATGTTTCCTTTTCTTTTTCCAGTTAAAATGCGGTAACTCCTTTCCTTTTGTTTTTTTGCAGAGGTATGGCAAGAAGAAGTCTGATGCAAGCAGCAGTGGCTTGATGAGGGACTAAGCTATGACATGTCCTGAAGCCTTCCAGATGTCTTGCTTTTAATTTTTTGAAGGTTTTCCTGTCTACGTCAAGTGCCATATGCAAAACTCAATAGGATTTGAAAATTTCATTTTGTTTTATATTTTTAGTCGTAGCAGTCACTAGCATGACTTTACAATCACACATTTTCTGCGTTAGCTGGAGGTATTCCTTTATACATTAGAATTCTTCTAGTATTCTATTTTTTTAGTCTAATGAATCAATCGTGCTTGATGGTGAGCCGGCCTACTTTGTTTAGTATTTGAAGATGCCTGAGCTGTCAGTGTGTGAATTGATGTTTGAGCTGTGCATTGATTGAGAAAATCCCACTTGTATGATTTTGAACCAATGGCGAGACCTGGTTGGATTCTGTATTCATCTCACTGACTACAGTTTATATGTATGAATCAAAATTCGTTTTCAACTTCAACGCAAATTGTAAAATTTTCAGATCACAATTTCCCACCTTCCTCCCCTGTTCCTTACACATCCGCTGACCATTTCGTTTCCTTGGATGTTGTGTGTTCTAAAATGACATTCCATATATTTTTTTTAATTTTGAAGTTGCAGAAATCGATTAAATTGCACTGTTTGTGCTTTGCTGTCCCTTGCAGTGACTTGTGTGAATGGATTGTATTTGGATTCAATGTTTCAAGTTTCAACTGTATTTGAATCATGATCATCTTGATTTAATATGTGGTTAATATTATACAATCAGCATTTGTTCGGAATGCTCTAAATTGGTTTTACGTTAAGGTTTTATCAATACCATAAAAAGCTAGGCGTGAACCTAACCAAAAGCACAAAAAGGATCAAACTGGGTCAAGGCTTGTTCAGACTGGAATCCATGTAAACCCAATGCGAAGCCGAAATGGTCCACCAATTTTTCTCTTGCGGTTCATCTGCTGATCTACATTCATGGATTCATTCTGTTGGAGGTCAGATTCCTTGCAGTCTCTCTCCTGGGGACAGCCAGAAGTTTGCTTGAAGTTTCCTCGGCGAATCACCAATTCTGACCTCGTGCTGCCCCGAAAACGAGTGTGAGCAACACTGAATCACAAGGGAGAAATTAGCTAGTGTAGCCATGAATCAGCAAGGAGCCAAAGCCGATTGAAGAAAAAAGTTACTCACGACATGGTCAATTTGAATAATTGAATATCTCAAGCCATAATCATATTCTCAGATATCACCTGGCTGCTCCATTGCTAGACGGCTAGAATGAGTGGGGGTGAAGTACAAAATACCACAAAAGCAGGCTTGGCACGTATGTATTGGCTAGGGCCATGGCAATGATGCCAGATGGAAATGTCTAATCATGTACCAACTTGTATATCAAATCTCCAACAACTGAATAGCAGACGTCTCGAATATGTTATTTTGATACTAATTGACTTTAAAATTGAAAGACAAATGTATAACAAATTGGAGCAGTACTTTGCTGAATTTTATATTGACAACGTTTCTCGGACATGGCCAGCTAATTATAGGCATAGAAACTCTCCCTCTATATCTGCGATAGAATCTCAAATAATATCGGACTGTACCACTGTTCCCCTACAAATGACTGGGAGAATTTTTCTAGTGATTTTCTTCTTCTGGGCTCTCCTCGCAATTGTCACCCCTACACTTGTTCTCTTATCAGAATCTTCAAAACCTTACTTGGATTTAAATGGTAAGGATTTCTTAACATTTTTATGTTAGGTGAGTTGTTGAGCCTCATTTCTTGAATCTGTAGAACTAATAGTAAGTTGCATTTTTTTTTCTTAAGATGTTGCAGTTGAGAAAAAGGGTGGGGTGCTGAAGCCTAGGAGAATGATGGGGTACTTGGAGAAACAACCGAGAATAGAAGAAATAGCTCTGGCATCAATATTGCAGGCACCGACACCAGCTCCAGAACCAGAACCAGAACCAGAACCAGTTTCTGGAATTAGAGAGGCTATTTTGACAAGGTTTCTTAAGAAGAGATGAGGCTGGTGATCATCAAACTTGCTCTCATGGCTATGTAGGTTTGATTTCAGATTCTTTGGTTATTTAAACAAACTCTTTGAAGGCTCTAATCTCGTTCGAATGTCACAAAAAAAAATAGTGTAACAGTTGAAGACAGAACTTGTAGATGTATATACCTGTGCTATAGAAACAATTGCGTCTGAAATTTTCTTGTGCTGTGAATCAAGTTTTTGTAAAGGGCAAAGAAAACGAGTGGAAATAATTTTGATCCTGATTTTTTTTTCACTCGGCCATTCATAGGCGACAGCTTTCTTCAGAGCAGAAGAAAAGCTGTCTCTTCAAAATTTGGTTCTAAGGTAGAAGATAAGAATAACTGTTGTTTAAGTTTTAAGTTTTCAAGAAATTTTCAAATGCCAGGTGCTAGAGAGCCATTTGTGGATGATCAGTCGAGCAATATTCTGATGTCTGAGGATAAAGAAACTTCCTTTCACGTTATTTTTTTCATAAGCAACCTGGCATATTAATTATGCCCAGTCAACAGCACATGACAAACCAATCCCACAATGTTGAGGATCCTTCCTTAATTTGTTAGGTGGATATCAGAATTGTTTGGAACTGTTGTTGGATGGTGAGTTAAGAAACAAAGGCACATCAAACCGTCAAATGGTTAGAAACACCCAACCTAGAGGTTAGAGCCCTATCGATTGTTCCTCTACATATATGGCCTTAGTTCTGCCTGTCCCTTCATCATTTGGCTCTAGGCTGCAATGGGATTTTTTTTTTAATTGTAATGACCGCAATGGAATTAAGTCTCTCAAGTAGTGATTATGATAATAAGCTAACCCATTTGGATTGTGATGGGGATCAACCCTTTTTCTTTCCTTTATTTACAAGTATTCTTGCTACCTATCTAGTGTATTGCTGGTTTAAGTTAAATCATGTAGTTTTCTATGCCAACCTAATGAGTGCCATCAGTGAGATCATAAAAATTAAGCCAAAGAAATGCAGCCCATGATCCTAGCACGACGTTCACGTCTCAGTTAAGCAGCTTGCTCGGTTCCATTGCATCCGGTTTTTAGAGTCAAGCAATATGAGCTTGCATACTTGTTCTTGTTGGCATTGGCTGGATATGGAAGTTCTTCCTGAAATTGGAAATCCAGAATGGTTCTCTTTGGTAATCTCTTGGCAATCAACACTCAACAGAGCTATTTCTTTACTGTTCATCCTCCTAAACTGAAATGGGAATTCAGCATTCCGAAGGCTGCTATTCGACCATCACAGCTTTAACACCAAAATACTGTTTCCCTTTATTTGTGTCATTTTCTATTCATTGGTTGACTTTGCTTTGCTATCAGCTTCCTGATTTTAGTTTTTGGAATAAGATTCTTTTATTTATCGTAAATTAAAAAAACAATGCAAGCATCAGGCTTGATTCATTGGGGGACAATGCCATAAGCTAGAAAAACAAATGCAGGAGCTTTAAACATATTTATCATAACTCAATTACATTATTCTCACCCAGAACATCTCTTCCAGCAATAGATACAAACCATGGCAATTAACTAGAGCAGAACATCATTTCACAAGGTCTATAAGGAAAGAGACCTCCTTGACTTGGACAAACACTCGTCTATAAGAAACACCCAAATTTCCAACTATTCGGCTGTTTATTTCGTTAATAACTGGAGAGCAGGAGATGCCAGTGCCTCAGACAAACTGATCAAGGTACTCTTCCACGGTGGTATATTTGACATCTGGATATAGCTCAGAGGCCTCAAGCCCCCATGATGGGTCAATCTCAAAGTTGGTCATGTCACCATTAACGAGGGCTGAGTGGTTGATTGACAGAACAATATTAATCGGAATCGGAGACTCTGCAAGAATGAAAGAAAAATCAGATAAAATATACCAACAACATGATTTCTTCACTTCGTTTAATAATTTGCACTTGCTCCTGTGATCAGTGCACATCAAGAATCTGATAGAAAGAAATAGTGCTGGCATTGACATTCTGTTTTATGGATGAGGGTTTCACTGACCTTGGATGTCCTTCAGAAGTTTCTCTTCAGGAACAAAGGTTTTTTCGAGGGTTTTGCCAATCTTTTTCTCCCATAGATCAATAAGCTCATTGAATGAGTAGGTGTTTTTAGGAGGCTTGATTAGGACAGTCTTGTTCAAGGTTCTTGCATCATCCACAGCTTTGATGGTGTAGGTTCCAATGTCATCTTCCTTATTGAAAACCACTGTTGAGCAAAATAAATGTCAAAACTATTAGGCTAATTCATTTCCCAACTCATATTTCATAGAGAGAGTTAATAACATCATATTGTCTATTACCCTTGGCATTGCCATCTCCGAGGATGGTGATCTTGTCTCTCGGAGGAGCAGTAAGTCCAAACTGTGCCAATGTGGGGAGATAATATGCAGCAAAGAAGTTGGAAGGCACATAAGTGTAGGGAATCCCTGCAGCCTCGATGGCACGTCGAATCTGAGCCTTCATTGCAAATGCAGTTTTTGCAGGCTCAACAGCATTGACATGATCCACATCCATTCCAAATTCTGAAGGGAAGAATCTCTGAACAAAACACACAAAAAAAGATTCAATTATTATTATTATTAAAATTCCATGTCTCCTTGATGATTCTCTTAGACAAATTGAGAAAAACAGCAAGATAAATAAAATAATCACCATTATGGTATATAGAAGTTGATATTGTTAGACTGCAGCAGAACACTGTAACATTTACGGCCAGTTTAACATTGAGGTTGAACCTATTTTTTGTTAAAAAATTTTAAAAAGATTATTTTAAATTAATTTTTTAAAAGTTTTTAGATTATTTTAATATAATGATGTCAAAAATAAAAAATATATATATTATTTTAAAATATTTACAAGCAAATATTATTTTGATAAACAATATTTATAATGCTGCTAGCAGTTTAATATTTCTCTGGTGCCCTTTAACGCCAAACTCTTCAAATAATTTTAAAAACTCATCATGTACCTTTTTGCTTATTCATTAAGAGGAAAAGATAAGATTTCGCAAAGAGAAATGCCATATTCTGTAACAAATCTCCTTTTCCAGGTTCCATTTAATTTTAATTTGAAGTTTCGATTCTGACAAGTATAACAGTGAGATTAAGCACGATCTTGGGCAAACCTCAAAAATATCCCCCAGCTATATATATACTCTCAATTTTACCCCCAACAAATTTTTATATCAATCGTGTCCCCATTCAGAATTTATTTAGTTTTTTTCAGATTTGATCATGAATTCATAAGAAATGGTTTTTTTGTATGGAAATTTACTTTTATGACAAGGAATTATAATAGAATACCCCCATTGAAAAATCTAAATTGTTTGGGCATAGAATTGTTCCAAGAGACTGTTTGGGGGCAAGATTGATACTAATCTAATGTCGAGGGCACTTTTGAGGTTTGCTCTTTTTTCCTTTATAAACAAGCATGGAAGAACAGAGTGAGCTCAATTGATTTACCATTAACGCAAAGATCTCAATGTCGCAGTCCTGAATGTTAGATTCAATGGTATAACTTGATCAGAAACAGAAAAAGATTTATGATCATGGACCTACCTTGACATTGCCAGCTTCTTTAATGGCGGCAATGATCTTGGTTTGATCTGCTATTTGCATGCTCCCAATCGCTGATATCACCACATCCACCTGCTTGATTGCCTTCACCAAATTGTCATGGCCGTCGACATCTCCCTGCAAATTCCCCACAGTATGACACAATCAATACATTTTGTTTCTTGAAAAGACAAGGAAACAAAATCATCAAAACATAGCAGAGGAGATTTAAGCAGCTACATGGATCAAAGTGACGCCTAAGTTCTTGAATTTCTCGACAAGTTCTCGTTTGACAGGATCAGAGACTGTACTCTCTCTAACCAAGGCGAAAGTGGGGTGACCGGCCTTGGCGCTTGCCTCCACGATGAATTTTCCTATGTAACCAGTACCTCCAATGATCAAGATCTTGCTTTTATCAGCCATTGTAGAGAAATTTTCTTGATGAAAGAAACCAAGGAAGTTTAACAAGGAGAAGAGATAGACGTTGTGTTGGAGAAACGAAACAAGGCGTCCACAATTTATTGACAAAACTGAAGGATATAATTTGCTAGGATAATAATGGGATAATGGTAATTTCAAATTAACTAATTATTTTCTTTTGCTAATTAACTCTGTGTATCTCATATTATATTTGGTAGGCGTGAGGGAATAGAAATAGCCGGTATAAAAAACAAAAAATATGCTTAGTTAAAAGAATATATATATATATATATATATATATATATATATATATATATATATTAATTTGTCAGGTAAGATATAATACATAATTTCATATTATTCTTTAATATATTTTTTTAAGTGAGAAGGTCATTTTTGAAAATTGGGTATGCATATAATAATTTTATAATTAATTTTATTAAATATAATGATAATAAGATTTAAATATGTAATTGCTTGTTAAATAAAATTTTAATATCATGTTAAATAATCATCTCGATCAAAAAATATAAATTATTAGATAAAATTTCAATGTATAATTTATATTATTATCTGATAACTTGTCTCTTTTGTCTCCATTATTTTCTTTTTTATTATTATTATTGTTAATAAGATAGTGACTAAACATTAGTTCTCTAAATGTTCTAATTATTTATTTGTATGAATTTTTAGAAATAGAAAAAATTTATTAATGGTGTTTATTTTTAAATTATCATATACTTTTATCCTTAACAATAAATAAGTTAAATATTTTTATTGAATATATTTTAAAAAAATAGTGAAGGGTAATGTAATAAAGTGAATGAAAGTATGTAATAATTATACTTTCTAGTTTTAGAATGAAAACTTGAATTAAATGGAGTAATATCAAGAATAAAAAGGGCATTTATTTAGGGATTGAGAGAGTAATTAATTATGACTTTGATTATCATATTAGAGGGGAGAGGTTGTAGGAGTAAAAGTTACTCTTTAGTGCTCTACTTGGTCCTTTTTTTTTAATGATGTGTTATTTTCAAATCTATTTTCCCTGTATTTTTTTTATTTTTTAAAAATCATCCATCATTATCATTGAATCCATGAAAAAAAAAAATTCAACAAACCTCCTTTGAATTTATTGAAGAAAAATTCGTGATCCTGCGTATGAAGTGGAGAGTAAAACTAACTAATTGAACCAATTTCTTCTCATGGATGACGATGGGATCGGTATTTTTATTTTATTTTTAATAAAGAGGATTACGAAGAAAATGGATCTAATCAGAAACCTTAGTATGGTGGGGAACGATTTGTTGGGCAGTCGCTTCCGATTTTCGGTGGGGGCATTGATGGGTGATTTACTAACTTCGAAGGCTGAGAGCACAGATTAGTTGTTATCGTTCGAGAAATTTGGTGAACAGATTAGTTGTTATCGTTCGAGAAATTTGGTGAACATAGCCGTTTTGTGGGAAAGGTTCATCATTCATGAATTCTGTACAATGGTAGGTGTAAGATGTTACTATTCTCCCTCTCTTTTTTTCTCTTTTTTATCATGATAGGTTGAGCAGAAGATTTAGAGGAATTTCTGAAGTGGAGGGTGTGGATCGTTTGAAGTTTGAACGACTCTTTACAGCCATGATTA
>Ga0325401_1003664_pt1 | contig 14183 bp, 14 predicted proteins | sample PopdelMetagenome_FD_205666 | JGI IMG/M metagenome (GOLD analysis project Ga0325401, IMG submission 205666) | Populus deltoides microbial communities from Bellville, Georgia, United States - Xylem-PdKOR-R2 | ecosystem: Host-associated > Plants > Phyllosphere > Stem > Wood/Secondary xylem | place...
CTTCAACGAGCAGACCGATGTCGGCCTGCGCCGGGCGCTGACCACCCTGCGCGGCCAGGCGCCGGGCGGGCTGAAGGGGATCGTGCTGGACCTGCGGAACAACCCGGGCGGGCTGCTGGACCAGGCGATCCAGGTCTCGGACGACCTGCTCGACCAGGGCGAGATCGTCTCCACCCGCGCCCGGCGGGCGGAGGACGCGCAGCGCTGGAACGCGCGGTCGGGCGACATCACGGGCGGCCTGCCGATCGTCGTGCTGATCAACGCCGGCTCGGCGTCCGCCTCCGAGATCGTGGCCGGCGCGCTGCAGGACCACCGGCGCTCCATCGTCATGGGCGTCAAGAGCTTCGGCAAGGGATCGGTGCAGACCGTGATGCCGCTGCCCGGCAACGGGGCCATCCGGCTGACGACGGCGCGCTACTACACCCCCTCCGGCCGCTCCATCCAGGCGACGGGGATCGAGCCGGACATCGAGGTGCTGGCCCAGCGCGAGGACGCGCAGACGACGCGCGACCGCGACCGCGAGGCCGATCTGCGCCGCGCGCTGCGGAACGACAGCAACCCCACCCCCGGCACGGCCCAGGGCGCCAACGCCCGCCCGCCGGCGCCGCTGCCGCCGCTGAACCTGCCGAACGGCGCGGCCGCGGCGGTGCAGCGCCTGCCGGCGGAGGGGTCGCCCGCCTTCGATCCGACGAAGCCCGAGACGGACCACCAGCTGCAGCAGGCGCTCGGGCTGCTGCGCGCCGTCGCCGCCGGCGGGCCGCAGCGCCGCGCCAGCCGCTGAGGCGCGCCCTGTCCCGGGGCGCCGCGCGCCGCCGCCGATGAGGGCGCTCGGGGCCTTCTGGCTGCTCGTCGGGGCGGTGCTGCTGGGCGGCGTCGTGCTGCTCGACCACCTGGGACCGCCGGAAGGGGGCGTCCCGCCCTCGCTCGCGCGCGGCGCGGACGCGGCGGCGCCCGCCGCCGCCCCGGCCGCCGGGCCCGCGCCGCCGGCGGATGACGGCGCCGCCCCCGCGGGCGCCGCGCCGTCCGCGCCCCCGCCGCTCCCCGGGGCGTCCGCGCCCGTCGCCGCGGCGGTCCCGGCCGCCGAGGGACCGCCCGTCGCGCCCCCGCCGGGCGGCCCCCTGCCCGCCGCCCCGGAGCCGCCGCCCCTCGCCGCCCAGGCCCAGGCCCACGCCCACGCCCCCCGGCCCGGCGCGGCCGCCGACCGGCCCATCCCGCCGCCGGACCCGGCGCTGCAGGAACCCTCCCGCCACGGCCCCCTGCCCCGCATCGGGGCGGAGGGGCGCACCGCCATCCGCGCCTACGGCCGCGCCTTCGACCGCGGCGAGGCCCGCCCGCGCGTGGCCCTCCTCGTCGGCAACCTCGGCCTCTCGGCGGCGGGGTCGGAGGAGGCGATCCGGCGGCTCCCCGCGGCGACCGCCCTCGCCTTCTCCCCCTACGCCGCCCGCCCCGACCCGCTGCTGGAGCGCGCCCGCGCCCGCGGCATGGAGGTGCTGAGCGCCCTGCCCCTGGAGCCCGCCAACTACCCGGTCAACGACCCCGGGGAGCGCGCCCTCCTCACCACCCTGCCGGCCGCCGAGAACGCCAGCCGCCTCGACTGGGCGCTGTCGCGCGTCGCCGGGCAGGTCGGGGCGGTGGGCGCCCTCGGCCCGATGCGGGGGGAGCGCTTCGCGGCCCTGCCGGACTCCCTCGGCGCCGTGCAGGACACCCTGCGGGCGCGCGGCCTGCTCTACGTCGATCCCCGCCCCGGCGCCCCCTCCCCCGCCCGCGCCTGGGGCCGCGCGGTGGACGTGGTGGTGGACGAGCCGGCGACGCGCGGCGAGATCGACCGCCGCCTGGCGGAGCTGGAGCGCCTCGCGCGGGAGCGCGGCTCGGCGCTCGGGCTGGCCGCCGACGTCTCCCCCGTGCTGGTGGACCGCGTCGCCGCCTGGGCCGCGGGGCTGGAGGCGCGCGGCCTCGTCCTGGCGCCCGTCACCGCCCTCATCCGCCGGCCCGAGGAACTGCCGAGAGCGCCATGAGCCCGCTCCCCCTGCGCCCGAACGTCGGCGCCTGCCTCTTCAACCGCGACGGCCTCGTCCTCGTCGCCCGGCGCGCCGACCAGCCCGCCGGGGAGGCGACCTCCGGCGCCTGGCAGCTCCCCCAGGGCGGCCTCGACAAGGGCGAGGACCCCGAGGCCGCCGTGCTGCGCGAGCTGTCGGAGGAGATCGGCACCCGCAACGCCGCGGTGATCGGCCGGATGGCGGAGTGGCTCGACTACGACCTGCCCGCCCACCTGGTCGGCAAGGCCCTCGGCGGCCGCTACCGCGGCCAGACCCAGATGTGGTTCGCCCTGCGCTTCCTCGGCGAGGACGCCGAGATCCGCCTCGACGCCGACGCGCACCGGGAGTTCGACGCCTGGCGCTGGACCCCCCTGGCCGGGCTGCCCGCCCTCGCCGTCCCCTTCCGCCGCCCGATCTACGAGCGGCTGGCGCTGGACTTCGCGGCCTTCGCCACGCCGGGATAGGGGTGGCGGGGGACTTGTGCCGATCCTTCGGACGCCCTCCGTGGCCAGGGGGAGGAAGAAGGAATTCTTCCTCCCCCTGGAACCCCCTCCATCATCTTCTTCTATTTAGTTTTAGGAGCTTGCTGGAATGGCCCATGCCTCGGGTCGTGGACCCGAGGCGCCCGGAGAGGTCAGGACGGATGCTGACGGGGTGTGGAGATACCTTCGATCATCGCATCCACGGCAGTCCCATGGGGGTCCAGGGGCCTCAGGCTCCTGGCGGGTGAGGTCCGGAGAGGGCGGAGCCCTCTTCGGTCCCGAACGCGAAGGAAAGCCCCCACACCCCCCGAGGGGTCGCGTCCGTCCCGGGATCGGGCCTAGAAAGCCGCCGCGGCCGACCAGGCCCCGCCCCGAGAGCCAGCATGGTCCCCGCCGACGCCTCCCCTCCGCTTCCTGTCCGCCCCCGGCGCCGCCTTGCCGGATCGTCCGCCGAGGGTTGGAGGGGGGACTACGCGGAGACCGCCGGGCCTGGTGCGCTGCATCGCGGCCCGTCCCGGTCCCCGTGGCGTGCGGCGACCTTTCCGCTCGCGGTCGCGGCGGCCGTCGCCCCCGCCGCGGCCGTGCTGCAGTCCAAGGCCATGGCGCCGGTCGCCATCGTCGCGCTTCTTCTCACCGTCGTGGCGCATCGGCGGGAGAGCGGGCGCTGGCCCGTGCCGCGCGGGGCCGCGGTGCCGGCGGTCCTCGCCCTCGCGGCCCTCGGGGCCGTCTCGGCCCTCTGGGCGCCCGGGCCGGGGCTGGCGTTGCGGGCCGCCGCGACCCTCGCGGGGCTGGCCCTGCTCGGCGGTGCCGGCGCGGTCGCCGTGGCGGAGGAGGATCCCGTCGCGCGGCGGCGGCTCGTCCGCTGCGTCGTCGGCGGGCTGGCGCTGGGGCTGGCCGCGGCGACCGCCGACCACCTCACGGGGCAGGGGCTGCGCGCGGCGGTGCGCGGGTTGCCGGGGACGCGGCCGGGGCTGGAGTTCGGGCTGAAGCCCGCCGCCTCGGTCATGGCGCTCCTGCTGCCGCTCGTGCTAGCCCTGCCGCGCGGGGCGGGGCGGTGGCCAGGGCGGTGGCCAGGGCGGTGGATGGTGCTGGCGGCGGGGGTGGGGGTCGTCCTGCTGCTGCCCGGCGACGCGGCGAAGATCGCGGCCCTGGCCGGGCTCGCCGCCGCCCTTCTCGTGCGGTTCGGCGGGGCGGCGGCCTCGGCGCTGCTCGCCCTCCTGCTGGCGGGCGGGGTGCTCGCGGCGCCGCTTCTCACGCCCCTGGTCCTGCGGCCGGACGTCGCGGCGGCCGTCCCCCCCTCCACCCTGCACCGGATGCTCATCTGGGACTTCGCGCTGGAACGGGCGGGGGAGCGGCCGCTGCTCGGCTGGGGCATGGAGGCGAGCCGCGACCTGCCGGGCGGCCGCGACAATCCCTCCCCCGGGTCGATGGCGCGCCTCGGCGCGGTGCCGGAGGGGCGGAACGGCTGGCTGCTGAACCGGGGGGTGGAGCGGATGTCGCTGCACCCCCACAACGCGGCCCTTCAGGTCTACGTCGAGCTCGGCTGGGCCGGGCTGGCGCTGGCGGCGCTGGTGGTGCTCGCGCTCGGCTGGGGGGCGGGGCCGGTCGGGGCCGGGGTGCTCGCCTCGGCGGCGGCGACGGGGCTCGCCTCCTTCGGCGCGTGGCAGGCGTGGTGGCTGGCGAGCCTCGCCCTGGCGGCGGCCCTCGCGGCGCTGCGGGCGCGGGAGGGGCGCCCCTAGGGCGTCGAGAAGCACTCCAGGCTCGCCGGCACCAGCCGGCCCCGCGCGGCCCGGAAGCGGTACTCGTAGAAGAACACGTCCTCCCCCGCCCGGTGGGTGATCCGGACCCGGCACCGGCCGCGATCGCACCCGCCGCCCACGCGGTTGGTGCCGCCGTCGAGCCCGGCCAGGGGGATCGCCAGGAGGTCGCCGATCGTCGGACGGGGGCCCGCCGGGCGGATGCCCTGGCAGGAGGGGGACGGGGGGACGGGCAACGACGATCCCGCCAGCAGGATCCGCAGCGCGGCCTCGGTTCCCTCGGCGGCGGCGGGCGCGGCGGCGGTGAGCAAGAGGGCGACGGCCAGGGCGGGGGCGCGGGGGCGTCGTCTCATGCGGGCGTGCCTTTGTTCCGATCCTGCGCTTGCGGGACCGAAGAGGGCTCCGCCCTCTCCGGACCTCACCCGCCAGGAGCCTGAGGCCCCTGGACCCGCTTTAGGCTACCGCGGGAGGGTTCGGACAAGGTGTCCCCGAACACCTTGGTACCCTTCCTGACCTCTCCGGGCGCCTCGGGTCCAAGACCCGAGGCGTGGGCCAGATCAGCAAGCTCCTAAAATCACCCAGAAAAAGATGATGGGTCGGAGGCACTGCCTCCGACGTGACAGGGGGAGGAAGAATTCCTTCTTCCTCTCCCTGGCTACGGAGGGCCTGCGGCCGGTTATGACAAACGCCCGCCGACATCACGGGACCGTCACGCCGCGGCCGCGACCCGCCGCCGCTGCCACGCGACCGCCGCCACCAGGGCGAGCATGAGCGCGGCGGCGAGGGCGGCCGGGAGGTTCACCTGGTTCACCCCGAGGTTCGCCAGGACGATCCCGAGGAAGCCCCAGCCGACCGCCCCCGCGAACCATCCCGCGTCGCGGTGCAGGATCCAGGCGACCGCCGCCGCCGCCCCGCCGGCCGCGAGGAGGATGACGGCCGCGGCGACCGTCGCCGTGACCCCGAACTCCGGCAGCGCCCCGGCCGCGCGGGCGGCGGAGGAGAGGTTCACGAAGGCCGCGGCCGTCAGCCATCCGGCCAGCAGCCCGGTCAGCGGCGCGACGATCCAGCGGGCGCCGAGGCCGTCCTCCGGCGTGCCGCGGGCGAGGAACAGGGCGACGAGCGCGCAGGCGAGGCCGATCAGGATGACGACCAGCAGCCCGAAGCCGACCCGCCCGCTGATCTGGGAGACGACCTGCCACAGCGTGTCCGCCGCGAAGGCGCCCGCCAGCGGCCACCCCGTGCGCCGCGCCAGGGCGCTGCCCCGGTTCGCGGGCAGGGCCTGCCAGATGCCGTAGGCGAGGGAGAGCGCGAAGATCACGCCCCAGATCGAGAAGGCGTAGCCCGCCGGCACCACAGGCGTGCGAGACGCCGCCGAGACCGCGGCCATGGAGGTGCCGATCCCGAAGGCGGGCAGCAGGGCGGCCAGGATCTGCGCGACCGGCAGCAGGAGGAGGAGAAGGCGGCGGAGCTGGTCCTGCGGCACGGCGGCCTCCCGAACGGCGAACGGCCGGAGGGGGTTCCCTCCGGCCGTGCGGGCAACGCTTCGGGGCCGCGCCGGTTCGGCGCGGCCGGCGGCGGATCAGTGGTCGGGGATCAGCGCGAGTAGAACTCGACCACCAGGTTCGGCTCCATCTGCACCGGGTAGGGCACGTCGGAGAGCTTGGGGGCGCGCACGAAGGCGCCCTTCATCTGGCGGTGGTCGACCTGGATGTACTCGGGCACGTCGCGCTCGCCGGACTGGGCGGCGTCGAGCACGGCGGTGAGGCCCTTGGACTTCTCCTTCACCTCGATGAGGTCGCCGTCCTTCACGAGGTAGGAGGCGATGTTCACCCGCTTCCCGTTGACCTGGATGTGGCCGTGGTTGACGAACTGGCGGGCGGCGAAGGGCGTGACGACGAACTTCATGCGGTAGATCACGCAGTCCAGCCGGCGCTCCAGCAGCTCGATCAGGTTCTCCGACGTGTCGCCCTTCCGGCGCACGGCCTCGTCGTAGTACTTGCGGAACTGCTTCTCGCCGATGTTGCCGTAGTAGCCCTTCAGCTTCTGCTTCGCCATGAGCTGGATGCCGAAGTCGGTGGGCTTGTTCTTGCGGCGCTGGCCGTGCTGGCCGGGGCCGTACTCGCGCTTGGCGATGGGGGACTTGGCGCGGCCCCACAGGTTGACGCCGAGGCGGCGGTTGATCTTGTACTTGCTCTCCGCGCGCTTGGTCATGCGCCGGCTCCTTCGTCGATCGTCCGGGCTGGCGGCCACGCCAGTTGATCTGGCGGCTCGTTGCCCGTGGTGTTGTCCCGGTAGTCCCCCGCCGTCGCGGCGGGGGCGGGCGCGCGCCGGACAGGGGGCCACCGGCCCCCGGGCACGTCCACGTTCCCGGGAAGAGGGCGCGCGATAGGCGAAGGGGCCCCGCCTGTCAAACCGGCGCCCGTCGCGAACCGGCGCCCGTCGGGGCGTCGCGGGGCCGTCGCTTGTCAAACCGGGGGCCGCCCCATATCGGCGCATCATGGGAACGCGCGAAGAGATCCTTGTCCTCGGGCTCACGGCCGGGGTGATGGGGGCGCTGGTGGGGGGGCTGATGCTCGCCGTCGGCCTGGGGATGGTGACCCAGGGCGCGCATGCCGGCTGGATCCTCGCCCTGCCCGCGGCGCCGGTCGCGGGCTGGGTCGGCTACGTGCTGGCCAAGCGCCACCTGCGCCGGGTCGAGGCGGGCGGCCCGTCGCGCTGACCGCCCGCCCCGGGGGCACCGCTCATCCCCCGGGGAAGTCGTAGAGCTCCGCCGGGTTGTCCACCAGGATGCGGCGCCGCGCCGCCTCGTCCGGCACCCAGTCGGTCAGCAGGTCGAACAGCACGGCGTCGTCGGGCTTCCTGTCCATCGCCTCCGTCGGGTGCGGCCAGTCGCTGCCCCAGACCATGCGACCCGGGGCGGCCGCGGCGAAGGCGCGCGCGACGGCGCTGGAGTCGGCGTAGGCCGGCGGCCCGACCTTCGTGTCGGCGTAGGCGCCCGACAGCTTCACCCAGGTGTTGCCCGCGTCGATCAGCCCGCGGATCACCCGGAAGGTCTCGCTGTTCACCCCCGCCGGCTGGGGGCAGTGGGCGAGGTGGTCGAAGACGAGCCTTCCGCGCACCCGCCGGAAGGTCTCGGCCGCCTCCACGATCCGCTCGCCCGGCATGTTGATCTGGCAGTGCCAGCCGAGCGCGTCGACGCGGCGGGAGAGCGGCTCCAGCATCGCCAGCGTGGTGGCGCCGGCCTGGGCGAGGTTGAAGCGGATGCCGCGGATGCCGAGCCCGTGCAGGCGTTGCAGCTCGGCGTCCGTGACCGTGTCGTTCACCACCGCCACGCCCCGGAAGCTCGGCCCGAGCGCCGCCATGCCGCGCAGCGTCGGCGCGTTGTCCGTGCCGTAGAGCGAGGGCTGCACCACCACCCCCCGCGCGGTGCCGATCCGCCGCTGCAACGCGCGGTAGTCGTCCGGCGAGGCGTCCGGCGCGGCCAGCCCGCCGGGCGCGGGCGGGGTGCGGTTGTCGTAGATGTGGAAGTGGCAGTCGCAGGCGTTCGGCGGCGCCCGGAAGCGCGGCGCCTCCGTCCCGACGGAGAACGGCACCACCCCCTGGGCCACCCCCTGGGCCGCGGCAACCCCCGCCAGGGCCGTCCCCGCGAGGGCCGTCCCCGCGAGGGCGAGCGCCCCCCGCCGGCCGTGCAGCGTGACCTTCATCGGTTTCCTCCCGTCCGCCTTCCTGGCGGTGGAGGGAAGCCTAGATCGGGCCGCGGCCGGTCGCACGGACTCGCTCCGGTGGTCGCGCGCTTGTTCCGCGCTTGCGGGACCGAAGAGGGCTCTGCCCTCTCCGGACCTCACCCGCCAGGAGCCTGAGGCCCCTGGACCCGCAGGAGGCTGCCGCGACACGGATGGAACAGGGTGTCTCCGAACACCTTGGCATCCTTCCTGACCTCTCCGGGCGCCTCGGGTCCACGACCCGAGGCGTGGGCCAGATCAACCAGACCCCTACTACCCAGAAAAAGATGATGGTGGGGGTTCCAGGGGGAGGAAGAATTCCTTCTTCCTCCCCCTGGCCACGGAGGGCCTCCGCAGGACCGCGGCCCTGCCCTCACCCCTCCGGCGCCAGCCCCCGCACCGCCGCCTCCGCCGCCGCCGCGACGGCCTGCCATCCCGCGCGCCCGTCCGGCGCGTCCTCGAAGTGCAGCGGCGCGCCGATCCGGAGCGAGAGCGGCCGGCCCGGGCGCGGGGCGCGCGCCTCGGCGGGCCAGGCGTCGCGGGCGCCTTCCAGCCAGCAGGGCACCACCGGCACGGGCGTTCCGGCGACGAGCATGCCGAGGCCGGGCTGGAAGGGGGCCATGGTGCCGGTGCGGCTGCGGGTGCCCTCGGGGAAGAGGATGTAGACGAGGCCGTCCTCGACCAGCCGGGCGCGCATCGTCATCAGGTCGTCGCGCCGGCTGCGGCCGCGCCAGACCGGCAGGGCGTTGATCGCGTAGGCCGAGAGGATGCTCGCCGCCGGGTTGGCGAAGAACAGGTCGCCGGCGGCCAGGGCGTGCGCCCGCCGCGCCGCCGCGCCGCGCAGCGCCGCCGAGAGGGCGAGGGCGTCGAGGTGGCTGGCGTGGTTGGCGACGAGGACGAAGGGCGGCGACGCGGGCAGGTTCTCCCGTCCCTCCACCCGGAAGCCGTGGGCGGCGCGCAGCCAGGCGCGCACGCCGCGGCGCCACAGCCCGCCGGTCGCCAGGCTCACCAGCCCCGCCTCCCGCCCGAGGGAGCGGAGGCGTTCCATCGGGCGCAGGCCGAGGTCGCGGGCGGGGCGGAGGTCCCAGCGGTCCATCAGTGCCCCGTGATGACGCGGGTCGGGGCGAGGAGGCCGAAGCCGACGAAGTAGCCGACGAGGTGGAAGATCGCGGGGGCCACGAGGAGAAGGGAGTTGAAGCGGTCGAGCACCCCGCCGTGGCCCGGCAGCACCGTGCCCATGTCCTTGATCCCGAGGTCGCGCTTGATCGAGGAGAGCAGCAGGTCCCCCATCTGCCCGGCGACGCTGACGAGCGCGCCCATGGCGATCAGCCAGACCGGGTTCGCCAGCGGCGTGCCGCGGAAGATGAGCGCCCCGACGGAGGCGACGAGGGTGGTGGTCACGACCACCGCGCCGAGCGCGCCGGAGACGGTCTTGTTCGGGCTGGTGGCGGGCAGCAGCTTCGCCCCGCCGATCAGCTTGCCGCAGGTGAAGGCCGCCACGTCGTTCAGGGCGACCGCCGTCAGCAGCAGCAGCACGAGCGGGCGGTAGCCGGGATCGTTCGCCATGTAGCCGAGATGCGCCAGCCCCGCCCCGAAGAGCAGGAAGGCGAGGATGGCGAGGGCGGTGCGCTGGATGTAGCCCGAGGGGCGGTCGAGCGGGATGGTCGCCACCGCCAGCAGGCAGGCCGTCAGCGGCCAGAGCGCGACGAAGAAGCCGTACCAGTGGTCCAGCGCGGCGAAGTTCACCGCCAGGATCCCGACCACGACCATCGCGCTGAGCAGGCGTTCCCGGAACAGGCCGGTGGCGCGGGCGTATTCCCGGTAGCAGAGCAGCGACAGCACGGTCACGGCGCCGACCGTCCATTCCCGCCCCAGCAGCACCGGGCCGAGCATCAGCGGCAGCAGCGCGCACCAGGACCCCCAGCGCAGCCACAGCTCCCGCCGCAGATCCGGCCCCGCGCGGCCGCTCCGCGACAGCAGGAGGATGGCCAGCCCCGCGAGGGCCAGCACCGCGGCCGTCGCGACGACGATGCCGGTGGTGACGGGGTGGGCGAAGGCGCCGCCGGGCGGGTGCGGGATCACGCGCGACCCTCCAGCGCGGCGGCCGTGCCGCGCAGGCGCCGCAGCGCCGTGAGCGCGGCCCCCGCCGTGAGGAGGACGAGCGCCCAGAAGGGCAGCGGCGCGTGCCAGGCGACGGGCGTCAGCGCGACGATGACCGCGAGGGCGGTGACGAGCGCCATGCGCTGCTGCTTGGCCATCGGGCCCCGGAAGTCGCTCGGGGCGCCGGCGGCGCGGCCGGTGGTGCGGACGTAGGCGGTCGCCATCGCCGCCAGCGCCGCCGCCAGCCCCCAGGCGGGCGATCCGGCGGCGACGCCGAGGCCGAGCAGGGTGGCGGTGTCGGAGACGCGGTCCGGCACCTCGTTCCACAGCTCGCCGGCCGGGGAGGCGACGCCGCGCCCGATCGCGACCATCCCGTCCAGCAGGTTCGCCAGCAGCCGGAGCTGGATCAGCAGCGCCCCGAGCAGCCAGAGCGGCCGCGCCGCCTCCGGCCACGGGGCGGTGCCGGCCAGGGCCAGGCCGGCGAGAAGCCCGGCCACCATGCCGGCGGCCGAGATGCCGTTCGGCGAGGCCCGGCGGCGGATCAGCCAGCCGGCGAGCGCCGCGGCGGCGCCGGTGTCGCGGGCGGCGATGGGCCGGCGGTCGGAGGGTGCCATGCGCGGAGTATGACACGGGACCGCGCGGGGGCGAGCCGGCTCCCGACCGTCCCGCCGGCGGGCGCGCCGTTCCGGGTCGGGATCCGGCCGGGAACGACCGCGGGGCGCTGCGCGACCTCGGCGTGGGGGCCTTTCCTTCGCGTTCGGGACCGAAGAGGGCTCCGCCCTCTCCGGACCTCACCCGCCAGGAGCCTTGAGGCCCCTGGACCCCCGTGAGGCTGCCGCGGAAGGGATGGGACATGGTGTCTCCGACCCCATCGGCATCCTTCCTGACCTCTCCGGGCGCCTCGGGTCCACGACCCGAGGCGTGGGCCAGATCAGCAAGCGCCAAACTCATAGAAGAAGATGATGGTGGGGGTTCCAGGGGGAGGAAGAATTCCTTCTTCCTCCCCCTGGCCACGGAGGGCCTTCGAAGGACTGGCGCGAAGGCTTCAGCCCTCGTCCCGCGGACCGGCGGCATCCGCCGCGGCCGGTCCGCCGCGCGCCACGCGCCCGCGGGACAGTTCCGTCACCACCCCGTGCAGCGTTCGCAGCTCCTGCTCCGTCACCTCGCCGCGCTGGAACAGGTGGCGCAGGTTGCGGACCATGCCCGGGCGCTTGGGCAGGTTGTCGAGGAAGCCGCAGGCGTCGAGTTCGCGTGTCAGGCGGCCGAGGAAGCCTTCCAGCTCTCCCTTGGTGGCGACCCGGGTCTCGTTCGTCATGAGGGCGCGCGGCGGGGTCGGCTCCTCGGCCATCCACCACTCGTAGGCGAGGATCATCACGGCCTGGGCGAGGTTGAGGCTCATGTGGACGGGGTTGAGGGGGTAGCGCACCAGGGTGTCGGCGCGGGCCATGTCCTCGTTGTCGAGGCCGGCGCGTTCCGGGCCGAACAGCACGGCGGCGCGCGCGCCGCCGGCGTTGATCGCGCGCAGGTCCTCGGCGGCGGCGCGGGCGGTGCGGACGGGGATGACGACGTGGCGCGGGCGCGGGCAGGTCGCCAGCACGCGCTGGCAGTCGGCCACCGCGTCCTCCACCGTGTCGTGGATCGTGGCGGCGTCGAGGATGCGGTCGGCGCCGGAGGCGGCGCGCCAGGCGACCTCCTGCGGCCAGCCGTCGCGCGGGGCGACGACGCGGAGGTGGAACAGGCCGCCATTCGCCATGGCGCGGGCGACCGTGCCGATGTTCTGCGCCATCTGCGGGCGGACGAGGACCACGATCGGACTCTCGCCCGGCGGGGGGGTCAGGGCGGCGCCGCCCTCTCTGCCGGTCATGCGGGCGGGATGCCCCGCGGGGCGGGGCGGGGCAAGGGGCGCGCGGCGCCGCCCGCCGTCACGCCGGCCGGACGGCCCGGCGCGCGCGCCATTCCGGGCGCAGGATGGAGAGGACGACGAGGTCCGCGCGCGTGCCGTCGGGGCGCGGCCGGGTCTCGCGCAGCCGCCCCTCCTCGACCATGCCCTCCGTCGCGTAGAGGCGGAGCGCGCGGGCGTTGGTGTGGAGCGCGTGCAGCCAGAAGCGGTGCGCGGGCGTGGTGTCGAAGACCCGGTCGGCCACGGCGCGGAAGAGCGGGCGCCCGAGGCCCCGCCCGGGCCTGGCCAGCGCCAGCCGCTTGAGGCAGCGGTTGCCCCGCGCGTCCGTCATCTCCGACAGGATCGCGAAGCCCGCCGGCGCGCCGTCCGCCTCCGCGACGAGGTAGGCGAAGGCGGGGGAGGCGAGCTGGGCCGCGTGCTCCGCGCGGGACTGGGGGTTGATGAAGGCGTCGTGGCCGGGGGTGGCCTCGATCGCGCGGACGAGGTCGAGGTCGTCGCCCGTGGCAGGGCGCAGGCGGAGCATCCGGCGGTCCGCGCGCGTCAGGCCCGGCGCCAGGTGGTGGTGCCCTTGCCGTCCTCCAGCACCACGCCCCTCGCCGCGAGGTCGGCGCGGATGCGGTCGGCCTCCGCCCAGTCCCGCGCCGCCCGCGCCGCGAGGCGGGCGGCGATGGCGGCCTCGATCGCCGCCTCGTCCCCCGCGCCGCCCTCGGCCCCCCCCTGCCGCCAGGCCTTCGGGTCGGAGGGCAGCAGGCCGATCGCCGCGGCGGCCCGGCGCAGCGCGGCGCCGGCCTGGCCGGGGCGCGGGGTCCAGCCCCGGTCGGCGCGGGCCAGCACGGTGGCCATCGACCCGCCCACCTGCATCACGTTCTCCAACGCGCGCAGGTCGCGCAGCCGGGCGACGACGAGCGGCGTGTTCAGGTCGTCGGCCAGCGGCTCCAGCGCCCAGGCGACCATGCCGGCGACCGTCGCGTCCTCCTCCTCCACCGCCGGCAGGTCGCGGACGAGAAGGGCGTAGTGGTCGTCGAGCTCCGCCCGCGCCTCCTCCAGCCGCTCGGCGGTGTAGTCCAGCGGGGCGCGGTAGTGGGTGCGGAGCAGCAGCAGCCGGAAGGCCTCGGCGGCCCAGGGCCCGCGCGCGAGGATGTCCCGCACGGTGAGGAAGTTGCCGAGCGACTTCGACATCTTCTCCCCGTCCACCAGCAGCAGGCCGTTGTGCATCCACAGATGCGCGAAGCGGCTGCCGGGGAAGGCGCAGCAGGACTGCGCCGCCTCGTTCTCGTGGTGGGGGAACAGCAGGTCGGCGCCGCCGCCGTGGATGTCGATCTCCTCGCCGAGGTTGCGCCAGGCCATGGCGGAGCACTCGATGTGCCAGCCCGGGCGGCCGCGGCCCCAGGGGGAGTCCCAGCCCGGCGTCTCCGCGTCGCTCGGCTTCCACAGCACGAAGTCGCCCGGATCGCGCTTGTAGGGCGCCACCTCCACCCGCGCGCCCGCCACCATCTCGTCCGGCGTGCGGCCGGACAGGCTGCCGTAGGCCGGGTAGGAGGCGACGGAGAACAGGACGTGCCCCTCCGCCTCGTAGGCGTGGCCGTGGCCCACCAGCCGCTCGATGAGCGCGACCATCTCCGGGATGCTGCCCGTCGCGCGCGGCTCGACGTCCGGCGGCTCGCAGCCGAGGGCGGCCATGTCGGCGTGGAAGTCGGCGGTGGTGCGCGCGGTCACGGCGGCGATCGCCTCCCCGGCCTCCCGCGCGCGCGCGTTGATCTTGTCGTCCACGTCGGTGATGTTGCGGACGTAGGTGACGCGCGGGAAGACGCGCCGCAGCAGCCGCGCCAGCACGTCGAACACCACGACGGGCCGCGCGTTCCCGAGATGCGCCAGGTCGTAGACGGTCGGGCCGCAGACGTAGAGGCGGACGTGATCGGGATCGATCGGCCGGAACTCGACCTTCTGCCGGCGGGCGCTGTCGTGGAACTGAAGCTGCATGGCGCCCCGCCTAGCATGGGCGGGGGCGGCGTGCACCGGGCGGGGCGGCGGGGGGCGTTCCCGGGCCGGCGAGGGCCCTCCGTGGCCAGGGGGAGGAAGAAGGAATTCTTCCTCCCCCTGGGACCCCCTCCATCATCTTTTTCTGGGTAGTTTTAGGTTCCTGTTGATCTGGCCCACGCCTCGGGTCGTGGACCCGAGGCGCCCGG
>Ga0325401_1003667_pt1 | contig 14178 bp, 6 predicted proteins | sample PopdelMetagenome_FD_205666 | JGI IMG/M metagenome (GOLD analysis project Ga0325401, IMG submission 205666) | Populus deltoides microbial communities from Bellville, Georgia, United States - Xylem-PdKOR-R2 | ecosystem: Host-associated > Plants > Phyllosphere > Stem > Wood/Secondary xylem | place...
AAATTATTATTTTTTCATGATTTAATCATTTAAAATTAAATTAGTTGAAAATTAAGGTTTTTTATTGAACTGATTCAAAGATTTCATGGGTTTTGAGTCTCAGAGACTAGATGAAGCTTAGGAGGTCTGCAGACTTTCTTGCTTTTTTTTTTGGCTTTTTAAAAGCTAATGTTTTGTTTTTACCATTTTTTCAAGAGATTTTCTTTATCATTTTTTATGGTTTGCCTTCTATAAAAATAGTCTAAGGTTCATGACCAAAATCATTAGTTTCAAAGATTAACATGAGTTGAGATTTTTTCTTTATGAGTCTTTTTTTATAAATTTATTTATTTTAGTTTTATCTTTCATAATTTAATTTATTTAAAATTGGCCATCCTACCCTTTATTTTTCTTTTTATTAGGTTGTCTCGGTCTTGTGCCATAATCACAAATTTTATGGATTAACCTGAGTTAACTAAGATTTGTTTTCATTGCTACGAGATTAATTATGGGTTCAGGACCAGAGTTACTGGTTTTAAAAGTTAGTGTGGATTGAAGTTTTTTGGGGATCTTTTTTAAAAATTGAATTATTTAATATTTGATTTAATGAAAATTGTTCCTCGTACTATTTTTTTTCTTTATGTTGGGTTATCCGATTAATTTTTTATATATATATTTTCTTGATTTTATCATTCAAAGTTAAATTGACTGGGAGTTAAGTTTCTTAATTGAAACCAGTTCAAGTGTTATTTGATGATTGAGATTCATGATATTATTTATTTTTCTTTTGAACGTGTTCACCATGGTATCACAACTGAATTAAAGATTTTGTATCTTAACCTGTATGGGCTCGAATTGAGTTTTTTTTACCTTTTAAAATTATATTTTCTTTTTGATTTTCATCTTTCAATATTTTATTTGTTAGAGATCGAACATTACTTTTTTTTTGAGTTATCGTGTTCTCATTTGATATTAAGTTATTTTATAATTTAGGATGACTCGGATAGAGTTTTTTTAACTTTCTTTTGCTGTCAATTTTTTGATCAAATTATTTATTGCTATAGTATTGTTTTAGTAATATCATTTAAATTACTATTTAAACTAATAACCCAAGATCTCTTTTTTATTTTTATTTTTTTGTATTAAAAAAATATTATTCTACCGGCGGGGCAAAGCGGTGATACAAATCTGAGCTTGTTTGTTTTTGCGTTTCAAAAGCGTTTTTGAAAAAAATTAAATTTTTTATATTTTTTTCTATACTTCAAATTAATTTTTTTGATATTTTAAAATCATTTTAATATACTAATATCAAAAATAATTTTTTTAAAATAATAAAACTATTATTTTAATATAAACACACTTTTAAAAACACAATTATTACCCTATTATCAAACAAATATTAAAACAGTACTACTACAAGGCAGCAAGCCAGCAACATTCACGATAATGAGAAAATAAAAATAAAAATAAAAAAAAAAACGTCGATGCGACGACGTAAACGCCAGTAAAAGATGAACAGAGAGAGAGAGAGAGAGAGAGAGAGAGAGAGAAAGAAAGAAAGAAAGGGAAGAAAGGGAACGTATCATGCTTTTCTTCGTGGATTAATTTCCAGAGCTGGTAACACAGGGAAAAGAAAAGGTAAGAAAACATAGAGAGTGAGTCAGAAGGTCGTCTCTCCAAAAATGGCGACGACGAAGCGGAAAGGTGGAGCCTCCGGATCGGAAAGAACGAACCCAAGGGTTTGGCTATACTCCATTTTGCTCACTCTTCAATACGGAGCTCAGCCTCTCATCTCCAAACGCTTCACCGGGTACTTTCCTTTTTCTTCCCCCCTTCGATTTTATGCCTTTCCTATTTATTATTTTTCCATGTAAATTTCGTACTGCTAGAATTCAATTCTTCTGAATGAATTTGATTTAAAATGCTGCTTTATTTATTACATCATCAATGATTGCGAATTCTGGTCATAGTTGAGGAAGCAATGTTAGCGTTTTGCAGTACTGCAACAATCAATCAGAAGGACACCAAATATGATCCGGGTGGTTACAATCTGTATACATAAATACCCTTATGTTTTGACTTGACGTGGTTTATTACAAAATCATCTGGGTCTATTATAGTTGTTTCAGCTCTTCCTTTTATTTGACCCCAAGTTAAAATCAGCTACATTATCAATATCAAGACTTCTTTCCGTGTTTGCTTTTGTTTCTTGACTCACTGATTCTGACGCCCTTGCGGTCCGGAAAATCTGTGAAAGTGTGCACAATCTGGCTGTTGTTTTGGGTTCTTAATCTAGCCCAAGCTTTAATGGATCCGATGAATGTGATTTGTTATGGTCTTATATGTTGACAAATGTTATTGGTATGTATTTCCTGTGAAATTTCAGTCACTAATTCATTGAGTTTCATGCAGACGCGAAGTAATCGTGACTACGTCTGTTTTGACATGTGAGGTAGCTAAGGTAATTAAAGTCCCATGTACATTAATTTTAGTCTCTCTTCATTGATTTTTTTATAGGAGAGGACAAGGTCAAGAGCAATACCTACTTTTTTTTTCAATCTAGAATGGATACTATATTTAAACACAAATGCTCATCTACTCTTTTCCTTATGTTCTTCAGGTTGTATGTGCCCTAATTCTCATGGTAAGAGATGGTAGTTTGAAGAAAGTGTTCAGTCAGTGGACTTTGGTTGGGTCGTTGACTGCATCAGGACTTCCTGCAGCTATTTATGCTCTGCAAAACAGCTTGCTGCAGATATCTTACAAGAATCTTGATTCACTCACATTTTCAATATTGAACCAGACAAAAGTATTTTTTACTGCATTCTTTACATACATAATATTGAGGTATGTTCATAAATTTCTATTTTTTATTGGTACATTATTCATTGCTTTTGAACTGTATTAAGCATGCAACAATGATTCTCAAAGTTCAAGCTTTTAATATCTTATAGAACATTGAAATGATTCCTTGTTTAGGTTTATTTGAGGCTTGATTCTCGTGTCTTTGCTATGCTCCACCCAATAACTGTCTCGTTGATTTGAAACTTACTGTTTTATTTTCAAACGAATTCCTTACAAGTTCATATCTTGCAGTGGCTCACTAGCCGGGGTAAGAAAGGCTTGAAGTTATTATGTACATATTGCTGTTGGTTTATATCTTTAGTAGACTTTCATCTCTTGCTCTTGATTGTTTAAGAATTCTTGAAATAGCATGCAGTTGAAGCTGGTATTTAAAGTCATCTTCTTTTCCAGAGCTACTATATGATGACCTTCTCTTTTAGATATTTTATGAGTATGCAACATCTTTTAATAAGCCACCCTCTCTAATTGTAATGAGACTGAGGCAACTTCCATGCAGTAGATTATGAAAAGCCACTCAGCCGTATATATTTATATGGAACCAGTTATGATAAGTTTTAGGATTGTATTGGAAACTCTTTATATTATTCTCTGGTGGGAATGTGCAGGCAGAAACAATCAATTCAACAAATCGGGGCTCTGTTCTTGCTGATAATGGCAGCTGTCCTTCTAAGCATCGGTGAGGGCTCTAGCAAAGGCTCTGGCAGTAGTGATCCCGAGCAAATTTTATTTTATGGGATCATTCCTGTCCTGGTTGCTTCAGTTCTCTCTGGTCTAGCTTCAGCTTTGTGTCAATGGGCTTCTCAGGTTTGAAACTTCTATTTAAATGATCTTACAAGTGTTTTTTCTTTTCCACCCCTTCCAATGTTATTTCCCATCATTTCAGGTTAAGAAACACTCGTCATACTTGATGACTGTAGAAATGTCAATTGTTGGAAGCTTATGCTTGTTGGCCAGCACCACTAAATCTCCAGATGGAGAAGCTATCAGACAGCATGGATACTTTTATGGTTGGACTCCTCTAACAATGGTAATGATCTTATCCAATACTTCATGCTATTTTTCTCATTAATGACATTGGCATACTTGGCAAAATAGTTGAAGTGACAAAAGATAGTTGGAATGGGATTGGTGAAAGTTCTCATTCCAAATCTGGCCATGAAATAGAAAACAACTCCAGTTGATTTGTGGTCATGGTTTTTCAGTTGAAGAAGTTTTCTTGCTGTATAGAGCATCTCATAATCATTAGGTGGTCCAAAGGACAGGAGAAATTGTCTTTAGATCATATTTGTCTTCCCTTGGTTTACATCTTTTGAACTGACACAATTATAGCTGGATGGTGAAGCTCATCCATACTGGGCAGCTGTTAGTGTTAGGATACCTGCCTTGATTTGGAATGTTTTTGGTTTGCTGCCAATCTCCTGTGACTCAGAATTTTCTTCTTCTTCTGGTTACTCAAGGAACTGGTTATCTCGTGGGCTTGTTAAAATTCCAGTTAGTGATATAATTTGAGGGCCCCAAGTGTGCATCTTGTGTTGCATATTGCTTCGGATTTGTGAAATTTATCAGCGTTATATATTTGAAGTATGTATATTTTGAAATTCAGGATCTGAGGATGGGGGGTGGGGTGGGGGGGTATTTGGTTTAGAGTAGTTGTGAGCTGATATGTTGTGTGCATGATGTTCTTTGTTCCTCCAGCTTCTTTTCTTCAAGCCTCAGCTGTATTGCATTCTAAGTTTACGAACATTGTTGCCAGTTACCTTAGGGAAAGCATTTTTAATTTTCCTTCTAATGGCATACATGCTAACAGCTGTATCATGTGCAGTTTAACACTGACAAGCTGTGTTTGCTTATTTTTCAGATCCCAATTGTAGCGAATGCTCTAGGTGGAATTCTCGTGGGCCTTGTCACAAGCTACGCTGGTGGCGTGAGAAAGGTAAATTCAGTGTTAAAGTGGATATTAAAAAGAAAACCAATAAAACTATCAGGAAATTAAAAAAACTGAAATAACCATCATTTTTTCCTTTTACAACATTTTCAATTTTCTATTAAGAAATTGAAAAAATAAAATAAAAACAACAAAATATTAAAAAGAAAACCATTAAAACTAATTAGTTAGGTGAACTTTTATTTTTCTTATTCATTAGTTAGGGTTTAATTCATTGTCTATTATATTATATCATTGTACAGTATTTAATTTTTCAATATGTACTTTTGTCAAGTTTTTTCATCAAAATTGACGCAACTATATTTTTCATTTCAAAAATATCATTTAGCTGTATGAGGATATGATAGAAAAATTGTTCAATTTTTTTTAAAATGTCTTAAAAAATAAAAAAAGTCAAAATTACTCGGTCTTTTTTAAAAATATATTTTTTTCTTTTTTTAAAAAAATTAAAATTATATCCTTGTATTTCTCATGGGTATTTTTAAAATAAAAATAATGTAATTATGCCAATTTGGATGAACAAATTGGATAAAAATATATATTAGAGAAGTGGATACCATATAAGAACATACAAGACACAATTAGAAATTAGGGAGATATTAGAGATTTGTTGAATTATATAAGGATATATAGTCATTTACTTGAGAAAAATCATGAAGTAAAGGTACTTCAAATGCCATTTATGCATGCCAGTTTTTAACACCTAGACCCACTTGACAAGGAGATAAATACCACATCAGCATGTTTGTATTAGAAACTAATTGATGCATTTGATTGATCAAATTTTGCGAGTACAAGTACTCAAAATAGAAAAACAAAATCAATAGCTGATGAAGTGTTAACTGTCATGTAAGCATTTCGGTAACAAAATTAATGGAGATAAGTAATTGATCAAATTGTGGGAGTACAAGTACTCAAATAGAAAAAAAATCAACACACACACACACACAATTAGAAAAAATCATAAAGTACAATTATTACTTTACAATGCAATTATCTGGTATTAAAATAAAAAAAACTCTATCTCCACAAAGTTTTCTTGATGCGTGCAGGGGTTTGTCATCGTTTCTGCACTTCTTGTAACGGCCTTGCTTCAGTTCTTGTTTGAAGGGAAGCCACCTTCGATTTACAGTCTTGTGGCACTTCCACTCGTCATGAGCAGCATTTCAATATATCAGAAATATCCATACCAAGTAAAAAAGAAGGAATCATAGTCACCTTGACAGCAAAAGGGAATTCATTGAAGTAGCCCAGTAGATAGAGGTTACTTTTGGTTTAAAATTTAGGCATCCAAGATGTACATGGAGAAATGCTGCTCAATACAGATTCCTACCAGTAGATAGAGGTTTCTTTTGGTTTAAAATCTAGGCAGTCTTCATTCGAGAACATTTGAATTCAACACTGATTCCTACCAAAAGGAAGAGAACATGGTATTGATTTGATTTGTGATTCCTTTGAGATACGGATGACTAGAGTTCTTTAGAATCTCAATCTGTGTTTTGAAGCCCTTCAAAATGAATATATTTTCTTGTTGCACGTGTGAACTTAGGTGAGAGTGGATTTAATGTAGATAACAAAGCCATGCACGTGTTTTGAAATGATGTTTGGGCCTTGATTTATCTATTTCCGAGCCTCAGATTTGGGTTTTGTGGGCTTGGCTTTCCAGTGGGTACTCATTTTTTCCCTTGATTTTTAGTTAAAGTCACCAAATTTGTTTTTTCTTTGAATTCTAGGTTTCCTATATTTTTCAAGGTTTTTATGATGTTTGCATTTGAAATTCTTGGAATGGTTTTGTTTTTGTTTAACTTCAATCCCCCACATATGGGGCATGCTACTTTTTCTGTCATTAGATCTCATTTTGTTGGTGATAGTAGCCTATGTGCAAGGTTATTGTTATTTTTAGTTTTATAGGTGGTTGGCGTTGCTGTCATGGTTATTGGTGGAGAAGGAGGTTGCCATGGCGGTTGAAATGATCGTTAATTGAGGAGAAGAATAGAGAGAGCATGAGGGTGTCTTGGGTGTTGGACTATGAGAAGCTGGGTGAATAGCATGGTTTCAGTTTGAAGGGTGATGGGGATGAGATTGATTATGGTATGGTGTGAGTAAAATAAAGCTCGGGAAAATTAGGGAAGATTTATATATTTTTTTTATGTGTGGATTTTAGTCTCCTCTAGACAGTGGTCACAAATTGTGTTGTGAGAGGAGATGATTGAGGCTAGTACGGCGATGGGAAAAACTGAAAAGAAGGCTAGTGTTCGATGAAAATGATGGCTATGGAGGATCGAGAAAAAAGATTGGTTTTGGGTGGAAGAGGGGTTGTGTTTGCTTGAATGGAGAAGGAGATTGTGATGTGGGTGATGAATGATTAAGAACAATGTTGCTGTTGGTGTTTTTGATTTTCATGAATAGGGCTGAAAGAAGTCTCAGTGTTATCGGTGGAATAGAAAAGAGAGGCAGGCTAATGTTCTTTCATTGGTGGATTTTTAGGGTTTATTTTTTAGATTTTATTTTTATTTTTAATATCTCTTGCTTTTGTAATTTTAACATAATAAGAGCTTTTTAGTCCAATCTTGTAAATAATTTGATTTTTTTTCTTGTATATACAGTGTTATCAAATTATAAAATATAAAATATAAATGATAATTTTATTAAAAAATAATTAAACTATTAGAGAGGGAGTAAATTTCCATAAAAACAATATAACTAAACAGAGGACGAGGAGAGGAAAAAAAATCAAGACGTCACATATGAGGACAGACATCTGTTGCCTTAGGAAGTAAGGGCCCAAGCACAAGCCGAATAAAGGTTTTCGAGCCCAAATCCACCAGCATAACTGTACTGGCTACACACTTGACACTACCGCTTCTCCTCCCACTCCCACCATAATTATAAACCCTCCTCCTAGCTCACTGCGGAGTCAGTAGCATCTTCATTTCAGCGAACAGATGGCAGGCAGATTGGGAAGAAGAGTAATAAACTTCGCCAACCTCCCCATAAAACTCCTGATGCCTACAACATACACAAATATCTCCGAAATCGCACTGAAAACAATCCCTTCAGCCTCCAAAATCGAAATCAAGCGCGTCCTCGAATCGCTCTACGGCTTCGACGTTGAAAAGGTAAGCACTCTTAACATGGAAGGAAAAAAGAAGAAACGCGGCGGATTCCTCATCGCCAAGCCTGACTATAAAAAAGCATACGTCACGCTTAAAACTCCCCTCTCGATTTCGCCCCATTTATTTCCGATTAGAGTTATTGAGGAAGAGAGGGCGAAAATGAGTAAGAAGGCACCGGAGAGTAGTTTTGTTGAGGATAATAAGAATCACTGGCTTCATGAGAAGAAGAAGGAGAGTGGTCGCGGCGGTAGCGGTAGCGGATGGCGTGGTGGTCGCGGCGGTCGTGGTCGTGGTGATGTGGCGGCCGAGAAGGCCAAGTTTCCTTGGAGCAGCATGAGGAGCTCTACTGCTAATTCTAGGTAGTGTAGATTTTCGGGTTTTATTTTAATTGAGAAATGAGAAATGTTGGTTGATTTTGGTAAATTCTGGTTTACTATGATTATTTGTGTTGGATATTATCGGATTTAATTTGATTGGTACTGCTGAGATATTATATAACATGGGGATAATGGTGTTCTTACATTGATGGTAGCTATCACAGTTGCAAATTGTCATTTGAAAGATTAGGATTCATGTGGATTCATGTGCTTGTAGAGTGCTAGTGCAAAACAAAGTTTTCTTTTTGGCAGTTGATTGTTATTGAATCAAAGTTGGCTTCGAATTATGGATTTGGCAATGGCTTCAGTGAGTGGGATAGTGGATACCCCTATAGGATTGATAGGAATGAGGCTGATGTGATGTACTGGAATTTATTCCTGGCAAGCTTTTTTTACATTGAATGAAACTACAACATAGTTTATTGTATGCTTTAACAAGAAAGATGCACCAAGCCCTTTTTATTTACAAGTGAACTTTCCTTAAGAAAACATGTAATTCATATAAAATCATGACATGGATAGTCTTCTTCTGAAATTCATTTTGTGGCCAAGTGAATTGGGTATCTTATGTACTTGTCCCCTTAAATTCCCCTCTGATTTTCTGTGGAAAAGAGCTGATGTTCTGATCTTTGTCCAACCAAAATTCCAGGCCGATCTATTCATATGCTTGTTGTTTTTCTTTCCGTATTCATGTTGCAGTTCAAAATAGTCCCTCTGCAGCTCTGTCATTTGTGTCTTTATGTTCTCTAGTTCTGCTCTTAGGGTTGTGATCTCAGTTTTTGTTGATGTTTGAGTTATTTCTTGTTCTGAGCTGTGACCGCTTGCTACTGGCTCTTTTCCTTGCATTGCTGCCCTTATTTTTATTTGCTCACAGAACAACACCTGCATGTCCATTTCATCTTAGATGAGAAATGTAAATTTTGATGAATTATAAAAGTCCTATAGTCTTTCACTTTGTTTTTGGCGCATATTTACACACCATGCTGTAAAGGTCTGTGATTTACACCTGGGTTTGTTTTTGAGAATACCTGTTCAAAGACAGGGAATGTTTTAGCAACTTTTGGTAGGAGTGGTTTTTAGATTTAACCTAATGTTTTGAAATATTGCTTATTACCGTGCTTTTTACAATATCATCAATCTTTCATGTGGCAGAGTGGGGATTAACAATAAAGCAAGCCAATTAGTCATATAAAACTTATTTCATTGTTATGTGGTTGCAATTTGTATAAAAGTTGGCATTGTCTTACAATAAAACATTCCAAAAACAACAACAGAGATGGCACACATTGCATTTAGTTTGATCACTAGGTTCCTATGGCTGAAATGGAAATCAGTGGTAGTAAATGGGAATGTTTTGGACACACATACACATCATGTAGCTTTGGTGTCCAAACGTTCGTTCCTGCAGCTTTTTCTTGGTATCTCAGAATTGTGTATTAGGGTTATTGTAGATTTTATGCAATTAGGTGTCATTTACTGCATTAATCCCCCTATCCTTTTTTTTTATTCAGAGCCCCTTTTAGTTTACAGAGAGACAGAACTGGAAGGACTGTGTATTTAAGTAGATGAAGTTAAGTAAAGAACAACTGGAAGATAACTTAATTAGAATATTTTTCCTTGTGCTGATGATGGTAAGGGTGGTTTGATATGGGCAGGAGTTGCAAGCTTGAGTGGAATGTAGTTCAAGGTGGTGAAAAATTTGTGTTGAGTGATATCTCAGGCAGAATCAGATAACAGACCCCTATGCTCTGTGGGAATAAAACTGCTGTTATTCGGAAACCTTTTAGAGCATGTGTGATTATGTGAAGTGCATTGTGTTTTGTTGGCACTTGGAAGGTTCCTCAAAATGGGCAAATTTGATCTGATGCCATCTCTCAGATTTTACCATTTTATACTCTAGATGACATTGCAGCTTTCCTTGCCTTCTAAACAGCTAAACTACCAGTTTTCTATGTCCTTTATTGAGCATTGTAGAATCATACCACTTGATCCTCTTTTATACTTGTCATGTTGTGGCTCTTGGCCACCCTTATGGCTTTTGATTTAATGACTGAAAGAAAAGACATAAATTTACAGCACGGGCACCATGACAGGCATTTTTGTTTTGATTTAGAAATTATGAGTATTTTTTATTTATAGTTGAGAATTGTTGTGTGTTTTACCTGAATAACTGTTCGTAGAGGCAACCTATCATTTTGTGCTGCATGCGAGCATGCATCAAGTGATAACTTCCCGCAGTTCATTATTCTGCATAGCCTTTTTCGGTCATGCTCAGAGAGCAAAGGATGAGCCTGGAAAGAATAATAGAGTTTTTAGGCTTTGTCATAATGCTTATCTAAAAGGATGAGTACCAGAAAGACAACTGAAGGCAAACCTTGAGATAGGTGTCAATGGCTCCATAAAGACCGTCATCACATGTCCGAGCCTTTTCTGGCAGGGCTTCAGCCAAAACTTGAAACTTGGTAATGGAGAGATTAGGGTCCTTTGCAACCTCAGTTAGATAACTGTCCAAAAGCTTACTAACACTTGATTTCCCTGTTGTCTGTGGCAGTTGTTGCCGCTCTTTTTCATGCATCAGAAAATATTCAACGATTCTTTGTATCACTTCTATGTCGTGCATTGTTCGTTGTTCAAGTGAGCTGTATGAATACATGAATCATAATTAGTTATGGTGAAAAGACTTGCCACATTTTTTTAGGCAAGGTCAAACAATCTTAAGGAGACTAAGATTGTTGAATACTCACTTCACAAATTTCCCCTGATCTTCCCTTTTATCATTAGGAATCAAAAGATCATTGACATTGGCATTCTCCAACATCATCCCCACTCTTTTCTCAAGCTCTGAGATCAAAGCTTGGGATGCAGAGTAAACCATTGCCATTTTCAACATCTTCAGTAAAAACTTACATGGGACAGCTCCTGGTTGAGGAGGAAGTATGCTTACTAGGGTTTCAATAATAGATTTTTGCTCCTGGCTATGCTCAATACCCTCATCTTCCTTCCTTCCAATCAAAATGCTGAACTGCAGTTCATTCTTTCCATATCCATACCCCCTTGGACCTTCTAATTCCACATCCATGCCTGGCAGCCATCTTTCTGCATATTGCATTATACATTTACCTATGATCTCTGGTTTTGTTCCCCTTGCCCCTATTGCAGTTATAATTCTCATGAAATGATCAATTCGAAGGGAAGCCACATCATCAAACCAACATCCTTCGTCGTTAACCATATCTCCTATTGTTGAATTGTCTCTAGAAGCCTTCCATGCTATTGAGTCACAACATCTTCTAACTATCTGGAGATTTTCTGCCCATGGAGATAAAGTTTCGCAGGATTTGAGAACAGTTATGGTGTCTTTCCATGACGAGAGGACTACAAATGTGAGGAAAGCTTCTGTCTTTGAGATGAGATTTCCATCATCAAGTTCTTCACTCATTTCTAGGAATTCTGATGCACATCTTAGTGGAGCAATGTTGCTAGGGTTTAAGTCTAGTGTAAGACCATAACAGAACTTTAGAATGATTTCAAATGCTTCTGGTCCACCTGGGAAGTTTTCAAGCTTGAGTTCGTACCCAAAATTTGAAATTGAAGGCTGAAGTTCCAAGCGGCCTATGTAGCTACTTTTTGATACAAAGGGATACTGGATCAGGAGAAATAGTGTGGTTATCAAATGATATCAGCTCATTCACATTGAAAGTTCATTTCTTGCAGACAGTGCATTAGATCCATTGGTGTGTTATGTTACTTTGTCTTAGCTATAGGTGAAATCTTGCCAGGTACTAAGGGAGGTTTTACCTTAATTAGGATGCGCTCATACCTTGAGAATTGACTTGTTTTTATTGTTGACATTTGTACTCATAAATCAATTGGAAGAGCAAAAGGGAAATATGTTTATGACTCTGGTGAGCGCAGATGAAGTCGTCTTAGTTTTGCCGTGTTCATAACTTTAGATGTTTTTGTGAATTGATTTTTCTGTTCTTTATGTGTAACATAGCATGAAGTTGTATTTACTATATTAAACAGAAGAAGTAAGACAATAAATCGAGATGTTTTCAACCATTGATGAAGGTGAGCCTAGTCCTTCTCTTATCCTTTCGTACCCCCTATAAACCCAGTTAACTGCCATCAACCTACACCCTGACTTTAGTTAATGGACACTCCTAGTTATAAATTTTTTTTAATGTTTGATATATATATATTAGAGAGAGAGAGAGAGAGGTGAACAGTAAAGGTGATGATTTGACACATGAGCAGGTGAGATGTAACTTTTAGACCATGTATTTCTCTTGCTGGCTAGTTACCTTGTGAACAGTAAAGGTGATGCCTCGAACTTGAATTGATAGATCCGTCGGGATTTGGGAATTGACAAACCTGTGCAGTGGAAAACAAACAAAGAAGCATCAGTAAGAGATACAAGAAGTTTGAAAACAGAAAAGGACGAAAACGACAAATATATGATTAGATATTCTAACATTAGCTTAGTCATGATTCAGAAATAAACACACGCTAGCTGTCTTTCGACAAACTAGCAGTAATGTTGCTAGTTCTAATCGCTGGCTTGAGAATCCTGTATCATGACTGATTTAAGTTGTACCATGAGTGATCATTCTTTTCAAAGCTATCGGCTATTGACATGGGCTGTGGGAGGAACAATGATGCTTTGGTTGTAAACTTGATCGACACCACCAGAATCGCTCTCTGAGCTCTGTGATTGAACTGGTGGAAGGGACTTCTTCATGGTTACAGTGGAGCTGCATGACATTGTTGCTGTGAGCCTGAACATTTAATGGTGAGGACATGAGTGAGGAGACAGTGGGGCATGGCCATAAATGTGAGATGTGAGTCTGTGGTTGGCATGGGAGCACTGTTAGGTGAGCTGAGAATTTCAGAAAATTCTGATAGAGATCTATCGAGCTCATGGGAAAAAAGAATGTCAGGCTTTGAATTGTCGATCTTCATCCACGTATGTTACTTTCTAGCATTTAGTTTGTGTTAGAATTGCATGGCCTTCAACTCTTTACTGGTAAGAGACGAGATTGCATGCGCTTACGGTCCAAATCAAGTCCATTATCTCTGTTAATGGGTTGCCTGATGTCATCATGGCATTGGTGCAAATTTAGTTTCTTTTCTTAGAAATTCTCTGTGCATACGTATGAACTACTCATGTATTGCGCAACCCCATCATCCATGCACCAACAATTTGATTAGAAATAATCTAGCACCGACTTTCAATTTTTTTATTATTTATTTTTGTGATAACAAGAATAAATATGTTCAGAAATTTCAACGATTGAAATTATAAAAAAAATTCTTTTACTTCAAATTTTATTTTCTTATCAATGCATTTGTTTTTATTTTCTTAGTAAAAACACGTGTCATTTATAAGTAATATGAATTTTATAAATCATATTTATATAAATTTTTTAATAAATAAATTAATAACATTACCATAAAAACTCAAATTTTTGAAAAGTAATGATTGTAATAGTAAAAAGAGTTGTTAGGTAATTAAAAACCAAAAGCTAATATTTCTTGTAAAAAATAAAGATAAATGTACATGCAAATATCTTACCTCAGATTATCTTTCGCTCATTTTATTCTTTTTCTCTTATTTATCTTGGTTTCTAATTCTTGATAAAGTACATATGATTTTGTTTTTATATATGTATCATGCAAATGACTCACGAGGATATAACTTTTCTTGCTATAATTAAAATAAATATTCATAAAACTAATGATTTAAATTTTGACAAAAAAAATGTATTTTGTTGTTGAAATTCCTTTTTGTTACTTATGTTTTTTAATTTCATGAACAATGAATTTTTTATATCAATTTTTCTCTTTTAACTTTTTCAACCACCCAAGAGTCTTTTTTCTCTTTTAACTTTTTCAA
>Ga0325401_1003668_pt1 | contig 14177 bp, 15 predicted proteins | sample PopdelMetagenome_FD_205666 | JGI IMG/M metagenome (GOLD analysis project Ga0325401, IMG submission 205666) | Populus deltoides microbial communities from Bellville, Georgia, United States - Xylem-PdKOR-R2 | ecosystem: Host-associated > Plants > Phyllosphere > Stem > Wood/Secondary xylem | place...
GAAAAAGAACCAAATGAGACAATATAAACTCATCTTACACCATCAGGAGGCATCGCACGTGTTGCTCAAAGTGGGCGACGTCGCCCACTCACCAACAACTTTTTGCATTTAAAAATCACAAATTAAATGGTAAATCATGTTATAACACTCAACCAAACCAATAATAATAATAATAATAATAATAATAATAATAATAATAATAGTGTGAGAAAAGGACACCAATACCCTTGTTTCAATGACATAATTTTTTTGTCCTTAAGGTCATACACGTAATTTTATTGTATTCTAAAAAATAAAAAGACAACAACACCCCTGCTGTACAATGTTAGTTTTTTTTAATCCTAGGGGTATTTTGGTTTCCTTTTACTGTCCATAAATATATTGAATATAAAAAATACCCCAAACAAATCTATAATGACCAGTGTATCGTATGAAAAGATAAAAATATCCTAGTTCATAGACGACAGTTTTTCCTAAAAAGGATAAAAAAATCACCATATTATAGCAATGAATAGAGAAATATATAGTATGCTATAATGTCTATGCCTTCTATTTTATTTGTTTTGTAGTTTTTGTATAAAAAATATTAAATCAATATTTTTTTAATATTTCTTAATCATTTTAATTTCATGTTATTAAAAATAAAAAAAATATCTCAAATCAATTATAGTTACCTCACCCAAACCGTGGTACGGACGTAAAAGGAAGATAAGTTTAACAAAGTCATGACACCTACATTGTTCAAGTCAACATCCGCCCAAAAACACAAAGAATTAATTAAAAAAAAAAAAACCACAGAAGATGATGACAGCATCTGATAATGTTGCCACGGTCGCATTCTCGCCGCCGTCTCAGCACATAGATGATAGAATTCACCTAACCGGTTTTTAAACTGTTAGTTTCGGTCTGTTGTTTTATTTTTTTAAAATATTTTTTATTTTAAAATAATTAAAATAATATTTTTTATTATTTAAAATTTATTTTTAATATCAACACTTTAAAATAATTTACAAACACAAAAAAAAAATTAATTTAAGGTAAAGAAAAAATAAAATAAATTAAAATTTTTTTAAAATAACTTTTAAAATACAAAAACAATTGAATACATTCTTAAAACTATATTAATACTCCCCCGAAAAAGAAGAATCAATTCTTAATCATTTTATTGACTTTTCCATTTACTAATTTTTTTAATTTATTTGATATTAACCTTTAGTCATGTTGATGATCAAACAATGAATTATCCTTTTCAATTTAAAAATATATAATTTAAAATTAAAATAAATTATTCTTTTAAAATACGATTGTACAAGAAAACATCTTTTGCCAGCCCGCAGTAACAGAGAACCACTGTCTGTTATTTCGCGTCTTCACCTCTATAACAGTGAGTCCTCTTTTGCCCCTAAACCTTCCAGAATATCAAGCTCCGAGTCATGGCCAACGAGTTAGATGGGTTCAATTTCGAGCAGAGACATGGCAAAGCTAGAGTGAGAGTTGCAAGGGTTTGGAGGAACAAATCAGATCATATTCATTCCATGGTGGAATGGGGTGTTAGCATCATCCTGTTATCTGATTGTGTCAACTCCTATGTTCGTGATGATAACTCTGATATCGTTGCCACTGATACCATGAAAAACACTGTACATCTTCTCACCCAGAATTTCTTTTTTTTTTAGATTCAGATTTGTTCTCTGGTTTATCAGTGATGTAAAGATAAGTAAAGTCTTCATCTTGATTGTTAGCTAGTTGACCTAGTTTGCCTCTTTGTGTAAGATGTCCTTTTTTTTCGTCATCTAGCCGGCAACTTTTTTTTTTTTTCTATTTTTGTTTCTTGTTTTTGGGTTTTTAAGGATTTTGTTAAAGGCTTGGATGGCTTGATTTGAGTTAGGGAATGGATCCCTTCAAGATGCATGTGTTTTTATGCCTGATTTAAGTGGTAAGGATGCATCGAATTGCTTAGGTTAGTGATATGATTTATGATATTTGAGCATCTAAATTTGGATTGTGATTTATGAAGCAATAATGCTTTGTTGTGGCTCTATGATCTAGTGCAGGAAACTCTTTTTAGCTTCTCAAAGCGATGGTTAGTTTGTGTGTAAAATCATCGTTATAAATCAGGAGATGTGTTATGAAAACTTTTCTTGTGATATTACTGGCAGTTCTTGTTTATCAAACAGCAATTGAAGTTTAGTTGCAATCATTTTAAATGTTACTTGTAACGCAGGTATATGTGAAAGCAAAGGAATGTTCAGAACAGCTTTCGGCAGAGAACTTTGCGATTCTGCTTGCTAGGCACTTCACATCATTTTACAAGCAGGTAATTACTTTTGCAATTGAGATTTTTACTGTTGAAAACACGGGGATAAGGAACTGCTGAGTTAGGCCATTAGCATTTGAAGGCTCCCAATCTTGATTTCTCAAGTCTTGTTGTTAAGAGCTTGGTTTTGTTCTATACAGTTAGAGGATGAACCTGGAACAGCTTCGTATATTTAATTCTCTTGCATGAATCCTTTCTCATGGTTTTGTATTGTAATGATGTTTAGTTATTTGATTAATGCAGACCTCTTCTTCTCTTTTGAACATTTTGCAGGTAACTACTGCTATTGTAAAGATAGTGGAGAAGCCGTGGGAGCGTGTGCAAATAAATGGGCAGCCACACGAACATGGTAATGCCAGAGCCTCTAGGTTAGAACATTATTGTGAATTTATGAAAGCAAGTACATCATTTCCAAACTTCTCAGAAAACAATCAAAATGGAATGCATCTTGACATATCTTGACGGATATAATTCGCTCCTCCCTTTTCATTTCAAGATCCTCTGATTTTTGGGAACTTAAAGAAATATGTATTGGTTTGAATTGAGTTATTAATTCTACTCTTCTGAAGGTTTCAAACTTGGATCTGAGAAGCATACAGCTGAGGTAACAGTACAGAAGTCTGGTGTTCTAAAGCTGACTTCTGGTATAGAAGGATTGTCTGTGCTGAAGACAACCAAGGTAAAGTAACCTCTATTTTATCTTTTCTGAATGAGAACTCAGAATTTCTTCAAAGCTGAGAAAAAACCGTTTATTTGATGTCCCTTTGGTGTTTATGCTACGAACAGTCTGGTTTTGAAGGGTTTATTAGGGATCAGTATACAGCTCTGCCTGAAACTCGAGAGAGGATGCTGGCAACAGAAGTCACTGCACTGTGGAGGCAAGTTTTTCCAATTTCTTTAATAATTTGATCTAGGAGAATTGCTGGTATATGTCGATGGATGATAAATGTTCTTGACAGACCCCTTCGCTCTATTTGGTTACAGTTAAGTAGTAGTATGTTGACCTTTTGAGCGTCAAATCAGGCATATTTCTGAGATAATACTGTGTATGCAGGTATTCTTATGAATCTGCATCTAGCATCCCCAAGAACCCACTTTACTTTACAGAGAGATATTTGGATGTGAAAAAATCTTTGGCCAACACTTTCTTTGGTCCTCCTAAGGAAGGCGTATACAGTGCATCTGTTCAAAGGACTCTTTTTCAAATGGCAAAGGCTGTACTCAACAGGTCCTTCTCTTCTTAATCACATTCAAACTCATTATCGACACACTCGTCGACATGAATAGCTTCTTATATTGCGATCTCTGCAGATTTCCTGACATATCATCCATCCAACTAAAAATGCCAAATATCCATTTCCTACCGGTTAACATATCAAGCAAGGAAAACACCATTGTGAAGGTAGAACTCAGGTTCCTTGATGATTGGAGTATATCATGTTTGAGTTTCTTACAGCATGAAAATCATGTCAGTTTGAACTTAAAAGATAAATTTGTTCGCTGAATAATCGAACTAACAACAATGATGTCCATGTTGAATCCTGCAGTTCAATGATGATGTTTTTCTACCGACCGACGAGCCACATGGTTCAATAGAAGCAAGCTTGAGCCGCTTCTGGTCAAAGATGTAGAAGCTTTTCTACATATGTACTGATTACCCTGGCCATCGCATCAAATGCTGTTCAGTTTCTGTATTTCCAAAATAATGTGCATAACCTGAACCAAAAAAAGAGAGAATAAACAGTGGGAAATAAAAATCCATTTTAAGATACGTGACATGTAATGTAATGTACCCTTAATGATTATGTTAATATCTTGTGCTACAGGAGATTTTACTTTAGCTTAACACATTCTAATTGCTGAAATGCGTCCCTTTTCAAGCATACTCTGTGCTTGGGATCTCAAGACATTGACAAAGCCGTGGGAGGCTGCGGGTGGCTCACACATTCTAGCACCCACCAGCATGTGCGGGACACATACCTCTCAAATTGGACAGCCCCTTTGAAACAAATCCTCCAGTAGTGCCCAATTATTTGTGAACACCAACAAATGTTCTTTGGTGCCATGCCATTTCCAAAGCAACATAACATTACGGCTGTTTATTTGCCGGAAAATAAGTTTTTTGTTTTTAAAATAGTTTTTTTTTAAAAGTTAATTATTCTTATGAAAACTAATTAAAAAATATTTTTTTGTGTTTTATTATGTCATGAAAAATAATTAATGTTTTTAATTTTTTAATTTTTTTAAAGAATAAGAATTAAATCTAAAAAAAAATAATTAAAGAATGATGAAATTAAAAAAAATCTCATCTTATATATTATTTTAAATAAAATAAATAATAATAAAAAAATAAAAATCAAATATAAAAAATAAAAAAATTGAAAGATAATAAAATTAAAAAAATAAATAAATTCAATTTCATAAATTATTTTAAATAAAAAATAACAATAAAAAAATTAAGATCAAATATGATAGATAAAAAATTTTAAATAAGAAAAGAATAAAATTAAAATAAATAACAATTAAAAAAATAAGAATCAAAGTTGCTTTAAAATTTAAATTAAATCAAATTTTAAAGAATGAAGTTGAAAAAAAAATTAAAATAAAATATATATCAATAAAAAGATTGAAAATCAAATTTAATATAATTAATAAATAATAATATATTTTTGATTTTCTCACTATTTTTGAAAAGTATATCCATCAAAATTAAAAAAAATAACTTACTTTGAAAATTAATTTAATTTTTTTTTTGTTGAAAAATATTTTTTATTATCTAACTTTTAATAGACAAACACAATAAACTTTTAAAAATCCACTTTCTATTGAATAAAGAGAGCGTAAGAGTAGATTTACATTTAGCTATGTTCCTCTATGAAATGCGCACACACGCATAGTTTTTACTTTTACTTTTTAGAGCTCTAAATTTCACATTAGTCAACTACCATGGATTCCCTTGAAAACAACCATCCACAACCAACAACAAGACCAAAACCCTTCAAAGTTCAAACCCTACTGTTCATCAGTCCTAATCCTCTTTTTAGCAATCTCATTAAGTTTCACCAAGACAAGACACTGCTTCACACCTAAAATCAACACTCACATCAAAATCAAACCCTACTTATTTTAAGTAACACTTAAGGTTTCTTTATTCAAACCAAAACCCATCTACCAAATCACATTTCCTTGCCCTCTCACTGTGTTTTATGGATGGCACCTTTTCTTTCAGGTGGCGGGTATAGCTCAGAAGCCCGTTCCTATATTTTAGTTCTTAATGAAAACATGAAAAGGGACAAGTTTAAGCTGAGTATTGAGCAGCATGGTGATTTAGAATCTTTGGAGTTTTAGAACTTGGCCATTAACCTTTATCAAACTGAACGTAGAGTAAATGAGACTATTGTGATATGTCATAGTGAACCTGGTGCTTGGTACCCACCATTGTTTCAAACCATGCCTTGTCCACCAACTGGTTACAAAAATCTCAACTTTGTTATTGGTAGAACCATGTTTGAGACTGATAGAGTTAATGCTGAGCATGTTAAGAGATATTGCAGAATGGATAGTGTTTGGGTTCCTACTGATTTTCGTGTCTCTACATTTGTGAAAAGTGGGTTGATCCATCTAAGGTTGTTAAAGTTGTTCAGGCTGTTGATGCTGAGTTCTTTGATCCTTTAAAGTGTGAGCCTTTGGATCAATAGGGAATTTGGTTTTAGGTTCAAGAAAGAAGGATTCGGATTCGAAGACGGAGTTTGTGTTTTTGAGTGTGTTTAAGTGGGAGTATAGGAAAGGATGGGATGTATTGTTGAAAGCATATTTGAAAGAGTTTTCTAGAATTCATGGGATTGCTCCTATTTATGTGATTGATACTCATATAGCTCAGGTTGATTTGCCAATAATGTATAAGGCTGCCCATGCATTTGTTCTTCCTTCAAGAGGGGAAGTCTGGTTGAAGCATCTGGTTGAGGCCATGTCGATGTCTTTGAAAGTTATCACGACGAATTGGTCTGGACCAACAGAGTATTTGACAGAGGAGAATAGCTATCCATTGCCAGTGGATAGAATGAGTTAAGTTATAGAAGGGCATCTGTGGGCTGAAACCTCTATTGATAAGCTACAACTTTTGACGAGTTGAGAGTTCTGCTTCTTTTTGTCCATGGAGTTCATATATGGTGTGGATTGGTTGTGAAAGTGTTATCATTTAGTAATCATGTCTCAAAACGGTACAACATCTTTGTAAATGATGGGAGATCATGTATTTCGCAAGTCTGATAGATGTTTGAACATCTGCACCTCTTCCGTTCCGATGCATTCTTGTTTATTTTCAAATGATTCTGTCATTATACAGAGGAATTATGTAAATATGTTCGAGACTAAAGTTTCAGGGTTTTAAGCATCTGCTGGGTTGCTTCTGTTGTTGAGCATGGTAGCTGGAAACAGTATAGTGCTTAGAGTTGATAATCTATGAGCAGAACAATTTAAATTACACTGTGGAACCTCTCTACATTCCTAGACACAGCTTTGTATATTGTTTCATGAGCTTCCATTAAGGATATGAAAATCTGTTGGGGAAGAAATGATCCCAAGTGCCTACTATGTCAGGAAGTTCATGGGAGTAGAATTTTTTTATAGCACTAAACTATCTGGAAGCAAATGCTTGATCTCTGTAATTCAGGAAGACAGGTGGATGATTGGCTAACAAAATTTGAATGTGCCCATTGGAACTTGCAGTAAAGAACTTCCCTTCAACTCTTTAAAGAATTTCCAGCATCTTTTTACAAGATTTAGAGGAAAAAAAAGCCTCTTTTACAATATTCTTTAGAGAACTCTAACTTCAATAGCATGGTTCAGAGTATCATATTTTCAGCAGGTATCATTTTAGCAGCATTGTCTGCATAAAAAGCTTTGGCTTAGTCCCATTTAGGAATATCTATTCTAATCGTGTTCTCCTATTATATCTGTCATTACTTGTCATATTTCTCTTGAAAAGCTTGCTGTTTTCCTTTTCTTTTACTTTTTTTCGTGCTTTCAGATATTTTAATCCATTTTCCTGCTGTAATGAATCCTGGAGACATGAATACAGGCTCCTTCTCAGGTTTCTCTGTGTCAACACCCAATAGACCAATCTCCTTTTCATTCGCTGTGAGTTTAAGGAGAAACCTGTGTTTTTGCAGCAGCAAAATGTGATTGATCTGGATGTAGAACGAGCCAGGAAAATCAAACCAGGTCATTAGCACCAAAAGTTCTTAGCCAAGGTTAGATTGGTTCAGGCATGTAACCAACCTTAATGGCCTAGACAGTATAGAATATTTTCTTCTCTAACAACCCTAGCATGTATTTTTTGAAAGGAAAAATCTGGACATACAAATTGATGTGATTTATAAAATCATTACATCTAATGTTATGGTATTTAGAAGATTTTTCGGTATAATATTTCTGTTTGTGTCGCCTTACATGTTTTGCAATGAAATAGGCAAAAAATGAGGAGGATATATAGGAAGGGAAAAAGGAGAGGGGAAAATCACTTCCTAATTTCCTAAATGGCAACACATAGAAATCTTTTACAAGCTCTAGGAGGTCTCGCCTTTGGTTTATTACAAAAAAAGAACACAACAGCATCCTTCCCTCCGAGGAATCTTCTCTTCCTCACAATTCTCACCATCCTCTCCTTCCCTGTTGTCTATCAATCATCAATATTTGTTTCTTTCAAACCTTATCTTAACCAGCCCCAACAATGGCAGCTGCTGCTCTTCTCCCCTGAACACCACCAACCCTTGACTTTCCCAAAACCCACCTTCCCCGGTTCAGGACAGGATGGCCTCCTGCACCTTTATTCTCCCCCTTGGCCTCCTGTCTTTCATCATCGTAGCCAACACAGTATCATCATTACCCTCCTCTTCTGGGGGAATCCGCCTCGGTGTTATCCGAAAACCATCTGCTGATGTCCCTGTCTTCAGAGAGGCTCCAGCTTTTCGTAATGGGGATTCCTGTGGGCCACTTAGAATCCACATTGTCATGACTCTTGATGCCAATTACCTTAGAGGCACCATGGCTGCTATTTTCTCAATCCTTCGACATTCTACTTGCCCTGAAAACATGGAGTTCCATTTTCTCTGGGCACGTTTTGACCGTGAGGTCTTCTCTAGCATCAAATCCACCTTCCCTTCCCTTAACTTCAAATTTTACCGGTTTGACTCCAACCGTGTTCGCGGAAAGATCTCTAAATCCATCCGTCAATCCCTGGACCAACCTTTAAACTATGCTAGAATTTACCTTGCTGACATTATCCCATCCGACGTTAAACGTGTTATTTATCTCGACTCTGATCTTCTTCTTGTTGATGATATTGCAAAATTGTGGGAGGTTGATTTAGAGGATAGGGTTTTGGCAGCTCCGGAATATTGTCATGCAAATTTCACCTACTATTTCTCCAACCTATTTTGGCTCGATCCTGTTTTGGCCAGGACTTTTCATGGAAGAAGGCCTTGTTATTTTAACACTGGAGTTATGGTTGTGGATGTAGAAAAGTGGAGGCAAGTACAGCTTACACAAAAGGTTGAAGGGTGGATGACAGTGCAAAAGCAGAAGAGAATCTACCACTTGGGTTCATTGCCGCCATTTCTATTGGTTTTGGCTGGGAACATAAAAGGGGTTGATCATCGATGGAACCAGCATGGGTTAGGGGGTGACAACATGGAAGGAAAGTGTAGAAGTCTGCACCCAGGACCTATTAGTTTGCTTCATTGGAGTGGGAAAGGGAAACCTTGGTTACGGCTTGACTCGAGGAAACCTTGCATTGTGGATCATCTTTGGGCTCCATATGATCTTTATCGCTCATCGTTGCATGTTCTTGAAGAATGAGAATGGAGACACTTTTGGAAAAGGAAGGGATTGGTGGTTTAGGAGAGCAAGAAGGAGACATATTAATGGCTGACAAACCAAAGTTTTAAAAGAATTTGTAAAAAATATTTTTTTTCTCCCCGTTCTTTCGTATCCTCTTTTATTTTACTTTCAAAAACATTAGAAATACAAACATTTTTCACTTTTCTGTCGAGATCGTCTGACGAAAAACCCTGACGAAAGCTCTGTTGTAAGAGGCGGAAAAGAGAATCCATAAGGGTTTGAATGTTTTGACTCTACTACTGCTTACCAGCATGGACTCTTGAAGCTATCTTCATCAATTGATTCCATTGCATATAGCTTGAGGCAAGATCTTGAGTTCCTTGTGAAATGGACAATCACACGATGATGGAGGCTGTGCAAAATTTTCTGTGTCCCTCTAAACAACTTTCTAAATACTACATATTCATTTCTGAATCCAGTTTAGTTTCATTTATTCTTTAGTTTTTTTTTACAACCTGTGAAACCCAGCCCTTCTGTTGTAGAAATTTTACGATCTCCTCTGCTCAATATAAATTGGTAGATCGACCATGCTTGTCATTACAATGTGTTGTCTTAATCTTGGATTTGGGGAATCGCTGACTTTTTTCGTGCATTGAATTAAACAAGACAATGCATATTAAAAATAAAAAATATTATTTAATATATTTTTAATTGAAAAATATCTTATATTATAATATTAAATGCAGTAAATTAAAATTTAATGATAAAACTGAGTAAAAAATAACAATTTAATTTGAATCAGATTGACACCGACTTTCCTGTATGTGTTAGTATTTTTTTTATATAATTCTTACTTGAAGGATAATAAACATAATATCAACATTATCAAACTGGACTCCAAACTTATCCAAATTTAATTTAAAATATATATTTATATTGTATAGATATATATGTAAAATAATTAAAATTTTTTAATACAATATGACAGTGTGTGTATATGTATAATATTTTATGGATACTTGAAAATTAATGAATATTTTATAAATATATATATTTTTTAATAAATAATGAATAAAATATGAATATTAAAAGATATAACCGTGGATAGCCTCTGCTATTCCTAATATGTTTAACCAAACATTATTCTAACAAAGCAACATGTTAAAATAAAATCATTACACTTAAGAGGAACTGGCTTATGAACTTTAATGAATCTATAAACACCATGGTGCAAATTCACCTCGAACTGGTCCACCCGTGAAAAGAATAGGGTTTTTTTTGGTTCCAGGCTTCTTTTTTTCTTCGGATGAATGCATCTGATTTCTCATTGATATTTGCGGCCACGCTTATGAGATGCCTTGGGAGCACCTCTTCGGGCTCCTCTCTTGCTGGTGTCAAATTTTCACTGATTATGTCCTTACCTTTCCTAGTTCTATCTTCCTCCTTGCTGTCCTGTATGCTGTCAAGCTTTTTTGGACCTTTTTCTCGAGCCATGGTGCTCATATTCGGCTCTGTCTCTTGTTGGGTTTTCCCTCGAGCAGTCATACCATTGGCAGCACCATTCACTTGAACTAGGGGAAGCTCTTCCTTGTCATGGGGTGGCTCAGTGACTTTCTTCCTTTTCTGTATAGCTAGCTTGTCATCAGGGACCTGACCCTTTCCTGATAAAGAGATGGGAATGCTCTCACCGTTCTTCATTTTCGGCTGATCACCATCATCAGTTCTCTGGCTACCTTTTGTTGATTCATGGGCCGAAAACCCAAGTTTGTCGACAGGCGTCCAAAGTTCCAATTCTTCTTCGGTTTGCTTGAAGTGAACCTGAATTTCAGATCCTGAACCGGTATCTTTTGACCTTTCTTGACCCTGATGGTGCAGCTTTTCTTCTCCATTTGTTGTTTTAAGGATCAAGGGTACTTCTTGTTCGCCCACTCCATTCCTCAAAGAGTCATCTACAGATACCTCAATTGAGCTACGAGGCACTGGATCGGCATGGCCTAAAGTGATGCTCTTAAGGGGACAAACAATAAGGTTGTTCATGAAGAAGTTGAAGAGCCTCTGACAAATTCCAAAGGACTGAAAGTAGTTGTCATTTTTCTGCATTTTTCTGCCAAAAACATTAAAGAAAAAAAGAAGGAACAGCTGTGGATGGTTACTTAAGAGGGGACATGGGGAGACAGTATATGCATATGAACAATTGGTTAACTTGTGTTGTTCTATCCTTGGACAGTAGGGTAACAGAAGGAAGGAATGTGAATTTGATGGAAGCATCCTTTGCTCTTTTAAACTTAAAAAGGGTGTCATTTCTCCGGTAAAAAGCATTGCAATAGCAGAGAGCAAGAATATCATAGACAAATCTTATTGATTCCATGCATTGCAAAGGGAAATGGAATCCTACTTTGCTTGAAGTTTCTGATATTCCCAACTCAGTAAGAGCATGATTCACGCGAAACCATAACCTATATCAATATGGGCCACAGCCAGCAAATTTAATTCAAATGCCTAACATCCTTTGGACATCCTGATAATCTATCTAGTAAGTGGTTAATGTGGTGAAATGGAACTCCATGCAGTTGGCTATGGCTAGTGATTTATTGCGGGAGGCAAGACTGAAGTTGAATTTTTTTTTTATCACATCAACAACCGCAATCAAATCAATGCCAGCTTTTATTTTCCAATTAATCACAAGGAGTATCGATCAGCACCGAATTGGATATGCATCCAAGAGGAATAATTCAAATAATGCTAGCTCATTTAGTCAAGTGGGACACCATGTATATGATAAGCAAAAGTTGATAGTTGAACATGAATTCATTGGAAATAGGGAGCAAAAACTGCCAAAACTTCCTTGTATACAGGTTTCTTGAAAGCCACCACCTGCATGAAAATGAGAGGTGAAAAGGAACCGATCAATAACAAAATCAGAATACCGAATTTAACTGATTAGAACATATAAGAAATAGCAAGACAGTAACATCTACCCTGTCAATTATTTGTTCTGGTGACATCCATGACCACTCGCCAAACTCAGGTTTTTCTGTGCCATCACCCAATAGATTGATCTCTTCCTCATTCCCAGTGAATTTAAGGAGAAACCTGTTTGTTTGCAGTTGCGAAAATGTGATTAATCTGGATGTAGAAAGAGCCAGGAAATAAACTGGGTTGTTGGTCACTTTTGGCAACAAAAATTACAGCTGTAACAATGTCGACTAAAAGTTTTTGGCCAAGGTTTGATTGGTTCAGACGTGTCAGAGACCACAACGGCCTAGGCAGTGTAGAATTATTCTTACTAAATGTGGGCTATTTATTTGCTCACCACTTCTGTGCTTGACCTTTCCAGTCAGATCCCCATTGATGTTTAAGTTTTTCCCTGACTTCTGGTGGGAAGTCATATGTCAACCAAGAAGGCGTCTGAAAATTCAATCAAGTTAGTAAACCCACCACTGAATGCTCAACAAGAAACAGTAGCCACTCCCTAAGTAATTTGAACAGAAACATGCAGAGTCGGGAATGGATGCAAAGGCTGAAAACAGGAAGTATATTAGCTCCAACAAAGGCATGGTTGATCGATCTACAGTGACAGCTAATGTGAGAAACAAATACAAATTGCATAGATCTCGAACCGTGTCCATCAATTCTTACAAGGCTATCCCATGGTATAACAATTTACAAAGCAAATCACTAGAGTGCACATTATAATCAAGAATCCAGATTGAGACTAAGCATTCACGATAACTAAATCCACATCCACTTTCATGAATCAGACCCCCCTCATTCAGAGGCATTGACAACATGGCTGAATAATACTTGGGTGGGAATGTTTTTCTCACTAGATCTTGCTACTGATGATTGCATATCTGTGCAGTGTACAGCACGTGAACAACCATAAGACACCAGGCTGAAGTTTTACTCAAAAAAATCAGTAGTGCCATGGAAGATAACAAGTTTAAACCTAACATGTTGGCTAACAATAAAAAAAAAAAACTTTTAGAAATCTCAAAGCCAGCGTAAATCAGACAAAAAGTTGGTAAATTTCAATAGTTTTTATTAGTTTCAACTTTCAAAGAAGGACCACATTTTCTCCTCCAAAGATTTGCTTAAGATATGCTAATCAATTCCTCAAGGCTTAAAGACCAAAAAACAGGGAAATAAAAAAGGACATAAAAAGCCAAACCTCAGCAAGGACTTCCGCCGAGCTAACCCCTGTTTCTTCTTTTAGTTCCCTGATAGCTGCAACTTTCGGATCTTCACTCTCATCTATACCACCCTATTTCACACAGTCACACAAAACACCATTAACAACCTGCATCCACAAAGAAAATTCTTAAGGGGAAAAAAAAAAACTAACTTCATATACATTATTGTACCACAAAATAAAATCTTTCACTAATCATTACAATAATATAGACAGCTTGAACTTTCGAACTAACATGACAAATCACTAACATAAGACTCCTGTCAGCATTAATTTGTACAACATAGTTAACTAATATTAAATAATCCTTAACACTGTAATAGACATAACTCTACAATCTTCAATAGATTAAAAGAAAAAACAACTGGGCCATCTTTATTTTCAAAGAAAACTAATCAAACTATACATGGGTTTCAAAAACTAAATAAAACCCATTAAACAAAAAGCAATTCTGAATTTACCTGTGGCATTTGCCAAGCATCAGGTAAATCCAACCTTGAAGCAGCAAAAATCTACAGAGTCCACACACAATAAGATTATAAAGTCATAAGCATGAAAAGAATTATATTTTCACTTAACCAACCTTCTTTGATGGATTGATCAGGCAAATGCCAACATTTTTTCTGTAACCTTCAGAAGGTGATTCCATTGATGATGTACAGCGAGGTCTCGGGCTTCGATGAAGGAGTGGCAGCTTACTAGATTTAGAGAACTTAGAAGGGTAATTTGGGAAGCGACAAGTGGATGTATAGAGAACCTGATGCTGGAGAGGACGACGAAGAAGTGTGGGATAATAGAAAACAGAACGGCAAATGACCATTTCTCGGG
>Ga0325401_1003671_pt1 | contig 14174 bp, 10 predicted proteins | sample PopdelMetagenome_FD_205666 | JGI IMG/M metagenome (GOLD analysis project Ga0325401, IMG submission 205666) | Populus deltoides microbial communities from Bellville, Georgia, United States - Xylem-PdKOR-R2 | ecosystem: Host-associated > Plants > Phyllosphere > Stem > Wood/Secondary xylem | place...
GTGGTGCGTGCGGTCGGGCGGCTCAGACCACGTTGGGCAGGAGCCGCATGACCACGTCGGTGGTCGACCAGGCCAGGGCCAGGGCGACGGGGGTCGCGACGATCCACACCAGGGGTGCGGACCAGCGCTGACGGGCGGCGACGATCCCGAGCGTCACCGCCAGGAGCAGCGCGAGGTGCAGGGCGAGCAGGGGGTAGACCCCCGGGTCGCTCTGCATCAGCTGCTCGGACTCGGGCACCGCGGTCGGCAGCCCCGACGGCGGGTTGAACCCCTGCGGGGCGTCGGCGTCGACGTAGAGCACGTCGCCCGGGGTGAACGCCGCCAGCGGGCCCGAGCCCGTCGCGGTGGCGAGCACCAGGCGGCTCTGGCCGGCCGGCAGCGGCTGGGGCAGCGGGTCACCGGCGCGGCGCACGCCGACGACCTCGTACGACACGCTCCCCTGGGCCATCGTCACGTCGATGGTGTCGCCGGGGCGCAGCTCGCCGATCTCGGCGAACGGCGCGCCGTAGGTCGCCGCCCGACCGAACACCACCGAGGTGCCGACCTGGCCGGGCAGCACGGTGCGGCGCAGGTGACCCGGGCCGGCGAGCGTGTCGGCCGACGAGGTGCCCTCGACGACGACCTGTGAGATGCCCAGGCGCGGCACGGAGAGCAGAGCCACCGGATCACCGACGGGGACCGTCGGACCGACGGGCGCGACGATGTTGGGGTCGCCCGCGATGCTCGTGCGCAGCTCGCTGTAGAGCAGGTCCTGCGCGCGGGCCTGCGACAGACCGCCGAGGAACAGCAGCTGGGCGAGCACCCACAGGCACACCAGCGCGAGCATGGCGCCGCCGGTCGACACCACGGTCCACGCGTCGTCGCCGGGGCGTGGCGGACGGGCCAGGGAGGGCGCCGGCTTCGGGGTGCTCCGGCGCCGCGGCGCAGGCGACGGGGTCACGGGCGGCACGGCGACCGGGGCCTGCGCGCCTTCGCGGTCGGGGATCGTCGCGGTCACGACAGCGGACCCTTCGGACGGACGAAGAGGCGGACGGCCGTCGTCAGTGCCATCCCCAGCACGCCCAGCACGAGCAGGACGGGCACGGCCCGGTTGCCGAGGTCGGAGCTGACGGCCTGGGTGGGCGGCATCGCCACCGGCTCGGCCGCCACCGTGGGCGCGGCCGAGGTCGGCACGTCCTCGATCGGCTCGCCGGACGGGACGTCCCCGCTCGGGACGTCGGTGACCGAGCCGGTGTCGACGCTGGTGGAGGTGTCGACCGGAGGCGCACTCGGCTCCTCGGTCGGCGCGGGCTCCTCGGTGGGGGCCGGCACCTGGGCCTCGACGGCCTCGGCGACGTCCTGGGCGGTGCGGTACAGCTTGCCGGTCGCGCCGGTCCTGCGCACGGGGAGGAACCCAGCGGGCAGCTCACCGTTGCCGGCACCCTCCCGCTGCCCCTCGGTCGTGGCCGTGCGGATGAAGAGCGCCACCTTGGCGGCGTCGGACTCCTCGAGCTCCTGCAGCTTCGCCGCGGTGTAGACGACCATCGTGCCGGGGTAGGCCTTCTTCGAACGGCGCACGTCCGCCTGGTCGAGCGTGTAAGCGCGCGTCAGTGCGTCGAGCACGGCACCCGTCGGGGGCTTCGGGTCCGCGGTGGGCGCGCGCCGCGCTGCCGGATCGGACTGGTCGGCCTCCGACCCGTTGCCGCCCTTGCCACCCTTGCCCCCCTTGCCGGGCTCGGGCGCGCGCTGCTGCATCACGTCGACGGCGGCGGAGAGCGACCCCTCGGTGGGGCTGACGAAGGAGGACTTGGAGGTCTGCAACGCCGCGGTGCGGATGCCGTAGCGCGCCGCGTCGCCGAGACTGACGACGCCGAGCATGAACCGGGCGCCGTAGGACTGACGGTCGACCCGGCCGAGCTTGAACGCCTTCGTCGACAGGTCGTAGTCGCAGCGGGTCTGGACGTTGGGCCAGCCGTCGAGCAGCGCCTCGGAGATCTTCCGCATCGTGGTGACCGGCGCGGCGAGCTGGGTGAAGTAGACGTTGGGGTTGGCCTGGCGGCACGGGTCGTTCGTCGTCGGGACGTAGGTGTCGAGCAGCGGCCACTCCGAGCGCGGGAGCTCGATCTTCCTGTAGGCCGGGTTGACCTTCATCCCCCACGGGTCCGCCTTGCCGTCGACGAAGTCCATCGCGGCGTCGTCGTGGGCGATCCAGTCGGTGAGCTGCTCGACCACGTCGGAGTCGTTCGACAGCGACAGAAGCGCGGCGCCCGCTTCCTGGCTGGTCTGGCTCAGCCCCGGGTTGATCTCCTGGAACTCCGGGTCGTTCATGATGCCGAGCGGATTGCCCTCGATGCCCGGGTGGCCGCGGCCGAGGTCGGAGCCGAGGTAGGACTGCGTGAGCAGCTTGGCCACGAGGCGCGGGGTCAGCCTGAGCGCGTCGTACTCGCCGCCGTTGTCGGGGCGGTCGATGTTGTAGCCGATGCCGAAGCCGGTCACCGCCGTCGGCGCCATGCCGACGGGCTCGGAGCCGGTCTTCTTGTGGGCCGAGGAGACGAACGCCGCGGCGCCACCGCCGCTCTCCATGAGGTTCCAACCCGCCGCGTCCGACATCTGGTTGAGCTGGAACTTGAAGCGCTTCTTGTCCAGGCAGTACGCCGGCGACCACTGCAGGGCCGCCTGGGCCATCAGCTCGGAGCCGTAGAAGCCCGTCGGCGGACGGGGGTCGAGCACGTCGCAGGTGTCGGGCGGCAGGCCCATGGTGATCGGGATGGTGAGGCGGTTGGCCCAGTTGGTCGCCGACCACCACAGCACCGGCGAGACGGCCTGGTCCACACCCTGATTGGCGAAGTTGCTCGAGCCGGGCGTGAACTGACCACCCTTGCGGCAGGCCGCGTCGGAGATCGAGTCGGGGACCGTCGGCTGGTCGCAGGAGAGCCCGTTGATCGGGATGACCTCGATGGTGCACGAGGTCTTGGCGTTGCAGCCCAGCGATTCGTTCTCGACGTCGCTGCGCACCTCGAACTGCACGCTGCCGCTGCCGTCCTCGTCGGTGTAGGCCGCGATCTCGGCCGGCGGGAACGCCGCCCCGACCGCCGCCTCCGGCGGCATCGAGGCCGAGTCGCACGCCGCGAAGACCTTGCCGGAGGCCGCGACGAACGGCGTCAGGTGGGTGTAGAGCCCTTCGGCGTCCGCGGTCGGGCAGACGTCCTTGCCCGGGAACGGCGACATGCCCGTGAGCCGGTCCTTGGCCTCGGCCGGGGCCTGGGCGTCGTGGATCCAGGACGCCTCGGCGTCGGAGCGGGTGATCTGCGAGCGCTGGGCCACCGACCCGGTCCAGCAGGTCTCCGGGCGGACCTGCTGCTCGAGCGGCAGGCTGGCGTCGTCGGTGCCTCGGCACTGCAGGATCACGACGGGGTACTCCTGCTGGAGCCCGTTCTCGCCGTAGGGGTTGGAGGCGCGCCCGCCGCTCGGCTGGGCACCGGTCCAGCTGATCTGGATGCGCTGGCGTCCGCGCAGCTCCTCGGTCTGGGACGCCTCCACCGTGACGGTGTTGGCGGGGAACTCGTAGGTGCTGCCGTCGTCGTTGACGAAGGTGCGCGTGAGCGTCTTCGTCGTCGAGAACGGCGCGTCCGAGGCCCGCATGACCGGGTCGGCCTGCGCGGGCGTCAGGGCGAGCCCGAGGCCGGCCAGCGTGCTGACGGTGCTGACGGCAAAGGCGAGCGTGAGGGCGAGGGGGCGGCGGCTCATCATTGCCCCCGTCGGGCTGGACGCCGGCGCAGCCTGGTGGCCATGACGCCGGGCATCAGCACGAGCGCGACGAGGAGCAGCGCGGCGACCCAGCTGAAGGTCTTGGTGTCCGCGGGGCGTGCGGCGGCCAGCTCGGTCGGCACCGGGAAGTCGGCGGCCGCGGCCTGCGGCTGCGCCGCGGTGCCTGCGCCGGTGTCGGTCGTCGTCGTGCCGGTGTCGGCCGCCGGAGCGGCCGGGTCGACCGGAGCGGCCTGGACGACCTCGCCTGTCGCCGAGTCGACGACGGGCGCGCTGTCCACCGGTGGTGGTGACGTCCCGTCGGCCGCCGGCGCCTGCGAGGTGCCGCCGGAGGGCTCCTGCGCACCGGAGGCGACGTTCTGGCCGGTCACGGTGCCGCACGGCCCAGCCCCGACCTTGTCGCACGCCTCGGGCTGCGGGGCCTTCTCCGCCAGCAGGTTCTTCGACAGGTTCTTGCCGTCGAAGGTCGGGTTGTTGCACGACTTCACGTCGCGGTCGGTCAGGTCGACCGCGGGGTCCGCGGTCTGCAGCTTGGCCACCTGGTCGAAGCCGGCCTGGACGAGGTTGAGCGGCAGCGGGCTGTAGCCGTACGGACCGGCCTTCGTCTGCCCGGCGCACAGCGAGTAGTACATGAAGTCGGCGAGCGTCTGTCGCTTGGCCGTGGTCATGCGCGGGTCGGTCGAGCCCGTCGGGATGACCATGTAGCTGTAGCTGGAGATCGGGTAGGCCCGCGGGTCGGCGTTCGAGTAGACGCCGTCGAGGATCTGGGTGAGGTAGAGCGGGCTGTTGGGGTCCTGGTTGATCTGGGCCTTGGTCAGCGCCACCGCGGTGTTGTAGTCGGTCGGCTCCACGAAGTAGCCGGCCTTGTTCTCGACCTTGACGACCGGGTAGTCCTTGTTGAGCGGGTAGGAGTACTCGACGTAGCCGATCGTCCCGTTGCCCGCGAACCCGGCGATGGTGTTCATGACCTGGTCGGAGCCGGCCTGGCCGATCGCGCGCCCCTGGCGGGGGTAGTACGACGTGAGCCCGGACTTGCCGTAGAACGACCGCCAGACGCTCGGGTACTGCTTGTCCATCCAGAGCGTGAACTGCGCCGTGGTGCCGGAGCCGTCGGAGCGCACGACGGGCGTGATGGGCAGCGACGGGAAGGCCCGGCCGTTGTTGTCCGCGGCGATCGCCGGGTCGTTCCAGTTGGTGATCTGGTTGGTGAAGATCTTGGCGATCGTCTCGCCGGAGAGGCGCAGGTTCTTGACCTGCTGACCGCCGATCTTGAGCTGGTAGGTGAACGCCGTGCCACCGGCCACGATCGGCAGGTAGGCGTACTGGCGACCGTTGCTCGTGTCTGCGTTGCCCTGCTCGTCGGTGCCCTGGTAGGGGATCTCGGAGATGGCGAAGTCGGTGCTGCCCTGGGCGAAGTCCTTGCGGCCCTTCGACGAGCCGCCGCCGGTGTAGACGACCTTCATGCCGTTGGCGTCGACGTCGGCGATCCACTGCTGGACGATCAGCTCCGACCAGGTCGAGCCGGTGCCTTCGATCTGCGCGTACGTCGTGCGCTGAGCCGAGGACAGGGTCGGGGTGCCGGGGCCCGTGCTGGCCGCGGCGAACCCCACGGGGGCGATCAGGCAGGCGGCCGCGACGAGCAGGCTGAGCAGGGCGCGGGTGCGGGTGCGGCGGGTCACCGGGACTCCAGGTCGGACGGGCGGCGGCGGGCCAGGCGGCTGCGCAGCGGTGGGCGGTTGCCGCGCGGGCGGGCGAGCACGCGGGCGAGGGTGAAGAGGACGAGCACGAGGATCAGCAGGGCGGTGGCCGCGGCGAAGGCGCGCTCGATGGCGACCGGCTCCCCGCTGCGGACGTTGGAGTAGATGAACAGCGGCAGCGAGTTCATGACGCCGTCGGTGGGGTTCGTGACGAGGAACGCCGCGGCGCCCGAGGTCAGCAGCACCGGGCTCGTCTCCCCCACGCCGCGGGCGACGCCGAGGATGACCGCGGTCGCGAGACCGGGGCGCGCGGTCGGCAGCACGACGTGCCACACGGTGCGCCAGCGGCTCGCGCCGAGGGCGAGGCTCGCCTCGCGCAGGCCGCCGGGGACGACCCTCAGCACCACGTCGGAGGCGCGGGCGATGATCGGCAGGATCATCACCGAGACCGCGAGCCCGGCGGCCAGGCCGGAGCGCGGCTGGCCCAGCGCGATGATGAAGACGGTGTAGACGAACAGGCCCGCGACGATCGACGGCAGCGCCGTCATCGCCTCGACGACCGTGCGCACGATGCGGGCGAAGGTGCCCCCGACCTCGGTCATGAAGACGGCGGTGCCGATGCCGAGCGGCAGCGTGATGAGCAGGGCGATGCCGAGCTCGATCGCCGAGCCCGCGATCGCGTGCACGACGCCACCGGCGTCGAAGCCGTCCTTGGGCCCGACCCCGCTCATGTCGTCGGTCCAGAAGTTGAGGTGCAGCAGCGGCCGCCAGCCGCGCAGGGCGACGAACACCACCGTGCTGACCACCGCGGCGCCCACGAGCAGCGCCGCGCCGGTCACCAGCGACTCGGCGACGCGGTCCTTGACCTCGATGCGCCCGCCGGTCATCCCCGCGGTGACGGCGCTGACGGCGACCCCGAGGACGAACCACGCGATGAGCAGCCACGCCAGCCCGTCGAGCGGCAGCAGCCGCTGCGTGACCACCCAGGCCAGGCCCAGGCCGGCCACCCACGAGCCGACCTTCGCGAACCGCTCGTCGGGGCTGGCCTTGCCGAGCCCGAGGCGCGGGACGACGGGCGCCGCGTCCTCGTCGTACGACGGCAGGACGGTGGCGGGCGGCGGCGCGAGGTCGTAGGTGGGGGGCTGCACCGGGGGCTGGGCCAACGGGTCGGTGACGGTCATCAGTCCACCCCCGCCCCGGAGCGGCTGCGGTTGACCACGACGGCGGCGCCGGTGTTGACCACGAGCGTGATCAGGAAGAGCACGAACCCGGCGGCGAGCAGCGCCGACAGCTGCGAGGTGCTGGCCTCGCCGAAGCGGCCGGCGATGAGCGAGCTGACCGTCGAGGTGCCGACCTCGAGGATGCGGGGCTTGACCTCGAAGGCGGGCGAGACGATGAGGACGACCGCGATGGTCTCGCCGAGCGCGCGGCCCAGGCCGAGCATCGTGCCGCCGATGATGCCGCCGCGACCGAAGGGCAGCACGACGGAGGTGACCATCCCCCACTTGGTGGCGCCGAGGGCGAGGGCCGCCTCCTTCTCACCGGGCGGGGTCTGCGAGAACACCTGGCGCATGACCGCGCAGGCCATCGGCATCACCATCATCGCGACCGCGATGCCGGCGCAGAAGGCGCTGGAGACGTAGCGCGTGGCGTCCCAGGTGGCGGCGTCGGGGTCGGTGTCGGCGACCTGGAAGACCGGGATCCATCCGAGGTGGCGCTGCAACCACAGGGCGAGCTCGGCGGCGTGCGGCATGACGAGGAAGAAGCCCCAGAGCCCGTAGACGATCGAGGGCACCGCGGCCATCAGGTCGATGAGGGCCACCAGCGTCGACCTGATCCGGACGGGGGCGTACTCGCTGATGTAGAGCGCGGTCAGCAGCGCGAGCGGGAACGCGAAGAACATCGCGACCAGCGCCACCGAGACCGTGCCGCACAGGACGGCGGCGATGCCGATGACGTCTTGGTCGGGCTGCCACTGGCTCTCGGTGAAGAAGCCCCACCCGTAGCGGTGCAGCGTCGGGTAGGCCTGCCAGGCCAGGAACGCGCCCACGCCGCCGGTGATCACCAGCACCGAGGCGCCGACGGCGCGGGCGCTCGCGGTGAAGACCGCGTCGGCGCCGGTGGAGGCGCGCGACAGGCGGCGCGGGCTCACCTGGGCCAGCTCGGCCTCAGGTGTCGGGATGGTGGTCAACGCAGCTCTCTCAGACGTCGGTCGCGGGTCGTCCCGAACTGTGGGGAGGACGCCGGAACGGATCGGGCGGCGGTGGTGAACGCAGCGCGAACAACCGCCGCCCGCCCGACCAACGGGTCACGTGAACGACCGGCCGGGTGACCCGTCCGGGCCATCGGGGGTGGCCCGGGCCGTGGCGCCTCACCTCGTCGGCCACCGGCCGTTCACCGAGGACGGCGACACCGGTCCCCGACACGTCGCCCGGACGTCGCCCGACGTTCCCCGCCGCTGCCTAGTTTCGCGCCGTGAGCAGCAGGTCGATGCGGGCCGACGGCAGCCGGCGCCGCGGCCTGCCCGACGCCCACGCCTGGGCGCACGACGCCTGTCGTCGCTGCGGCATCCGGCGCCGCGAGGAGTGGGTCCTCGACCGGGGCGGCGAGCCCGTCCTGGCCCTGGTGTGGACGGGACGCTCGGGCGACTTCCGGGTGCAGCCGTTCCCGCCCATGCGCGGGCTCGCCCCCGAGGAGGCTCCGGGGCAGACGCTGGAGCAGGCCTTCCCCGGCGTCCCGGTCGGCGGCGAGCCGCCCTGCCGGGCCCGCTGACGTCCGCTGACGTCCGCTGACGTCTGATGACAAGCCCCTCCGGACTTTCACCCTCAGAGGTGGGCGTCGGCCCGTCACAGCCTGGCTAACGGTGAGACACACGGCCCCGATCCGGGAGGGGCCCCAGCGCGGAGGTCCGTCGATGACCGTCACCCCCACCCGCACGGCACACCAGGCGAGCAGCCGGGCCGAGCGCAGCCGGCTGACCCACGAGCTGCTCCTCGCTGCCCACGACACCGACGACGACGTCGAGCGCAACCGGCTCCTCGACGAGGTGATCCTGCTCAACCGCGGGGTCGCGGAGGCCGTCGCCGCCCGCTACCGCAACCGGGGTCTCGCGGCCGACGACCTCGAGCAGACGGCCTACGAGGGGCTCATCAAGGCGGTCCGCAAGTTCGACCCCAGCGTGCGTCCCGACCTGCTGACCTACGCCGTGCCGACCATCCGCGGCGAGATCCAGCGCCACTTCCGCGACCACGGCTGGACCGTCCGGCCGCCACGGCGCATCCAGGAGATGCAGTGGCGCATCAACCGCGGCGTCGAGATCCTGGCCCAGGAGCTCGGCCGGGAGCCCTCCGACGAGGAGCTGTGCGGCCACGTCGGGTGCACCCCGGCCCAGCTGCGCGAGGCCGTGGCGGCGTTCGGCACCTTCACCCCCGCCTCGCTCGACCGCCCGCTGGCCGGCCAGGAGTCGCTGACGGTGGGCGACACCCTCGCGATCACCGACGAGACCGAGATCGACCAGGTCGACGCCGTCGCGCTGCTGCAGGAGGCGCTGCCGCACCTGTGCGAGCGCGACCGCGAGATCGTGCGGATGCGCTTCTTCGAGGACCGCACCCAGGCCGAGATCGGCGAGCAGCTGGGCATCACCCAGATGCAGGTCTCCCGCCTCCAGTCGCGGATCCTGCGCGACCTGCGCCGCCACCTGGAGGGCTGACGTGCCCACCATCGAGCGCACCGTCACCGTCGACACCCCGGTCGAGACGGTCTTCGCCTTCATGGCCGACTTCACGAGCACCGAGCGGTGGGACCCGCCGACGGTCTCCACCACCCGCACCTCGGGCGACGGCGGCGTCGGCACGACGTACCACACCGTCACGAAGATGCTCGGCAGCACGCAGGAGATCGACTACACCGTGCTCCAGCGCGAGGAGGACGCCCTCCTGCAGCTCGAGGGCGACGCCGGCTCGGTCAAGCTGCTCGACACCATCCGGTTCGAGCGGACGCCGGAGGGCGGCACCGCGGTGCACTACCGCGCGGAGTTCCACCCCGTCGGCCTCGCCAAGCTCGCCACCCCCCTGCTGCCGCCCGGGCTGAAGATCCTCGGCGACCAGGTCGCCAGCACGCTCGAGGACGAGCTCCAGCGCCTCGGCAGCGCCTGACCCCTCAGGACCGGACAGCGCGACCCCAGTCAAGGAAGAGTGGACGCGGCGGCCTGCTCCTCTCCTCATCGGCACGCCGGGCTGCGACCTGAGCCATGGTCTAGGGCGTCTGCGCGGGTGCTCACGATGCCCGGGCGGGGCCCTCCTGCGCCACTACCGTCAGGAGGTCGCGGGGGCGATCTCCGCACTCTCGGGGGCATCTAGTCGGAGGTCGTTCCGTCATGTCCTTCACCCCTCCCCACCGGCGCCGCGACGTCGCCGCCGCGCTCGCCGTCCTGGCTGCCGGCGTCGCCGTCCAGCTGAGTCCGGTCCCCGCCGCAGCGGCACCTGCCGCAGCGGTGACGCCGACGTCGACGACGTCGGCGAGCTCCTATGCGGGCGTCGGCACCACCCTCGTGGGGATGGGCGTCGACGACCCCGACCCTGCGCGACGGCTCACGGTCGAGCTGTCGACGACGCGGGGCACCCTCGCGATGCCGCACACGAGGGGCCTGACCCTCGGCTACGGCAACCACTGGTCGGGCGACGCCTCCATCAGCTTCACCGGCGTCGAGGCGGACATCGACACCGCCCTCGCCTCGCTGCAGCTGGTCGGCGACGGCACCGTCGGCGCGGCCACCGTCTCGATGGCGGCCCTGCCGGAGGACACGGGCTACGTCTACGCCGCACCCAACCAGCACTTCTACGAGTACGTGCCCGCGGCGCGGATCAGCTGGGCCGACGCCCGGGCCGCAGCCAAGCTCCGCACCTACCGCGGCATGACGGGCTACCTGGCCACGATGCCGACCCAGGCCCTCAACGACTTCGTGACCACGCGGGTCCAGGGCGCGATCAACGTTTGGTTCGGCGCCTACGTCCTCACCACTCCCCCGCCCCCGGGCGTGGGTCGCCAGTGGGCCTGGTCGGACGGCCCGCTGGCCTCCACGGTCTTCACCGAGTGCACCATCGTCGACTACGCCTGCGTGGTCGTGAACGACGACGGCCGATTCTCCTACTGGGCCGCCGGTGAGCCCAACAACTACTACGGCTACGAGAGGGCCGCGGTGACCAACTGGAACGGCGGCCTGGGTCGGTGGAACGACCTCAACCCCGTCACGAACATCTCCAGCATCAGCGGCTACGTCGTGGAGTACGGCGACCGGACGGTCGGCACCAGCGTCCCCTTCAGCGGGGTGCTCTCGACCTCCAGCACCGTCTCGATGGCCTCCGCACCCGATGCCCCGGGCAGCCCGGAGGTGACCGCGGGAGACGGTCGGCTGACCGTGACCTTCAGCGCTCCGGCCGACCACGGCAGCGCCGTCGAGGAGTACGTCGTCACCGCGACCCCGAGCGGCACCGGGCTCCCCGTGACGGCGCGGTGCACCGCCCCCGCCACAAGCTGCACCGTCGCCGGGCTGACCAACGGCACGACCTACGACGTGGCAGTCGCCGCGACGAACGTCGCCGGCGCCGGCCCTGCGGCCGCCGCGGGTCCGGGCACCCCCGTGGCGCTGCCCGGCGCGCCCACCGCGCTCCAGCCGGTCTCGCGCGACTCCGCCGTGCTGCTGAGCTTCCTGCCACCCGCCGCGGACGGCGGGCGGCCCATCACGTCCTACGACGTCTCGACCGACGGTGGCGCCACCTGGAGCCGCCTCGCCACCGGCCCTGCCGCGGGCGGAGGGGGCCGCCTCGAGGGCGTCGTCACGGGTCTGACCAACGGGCGCGCCTACGAGCTGCGGGTCCGTGCGGTCAACGCGGTCGGCTCGGGCGCGGTCTCACCGGCCGCGGCCGTCTCCCCGGCCGGTCCCCCGGGAGCACCGCGCGACGTCAGGGTCGCACTCGTCGGCCTGACGGCGGACGTCTCGTGGCAGGAGCCGGTCTCCGACGGCGGCGCACCCGTCGTCGGCTACACCGTCACCTCCGAGCCCGGGGGCCTGACCTGCACCGCCGTGGCCCCGGCCCGCACGTGCACGGTCACCGGTCTCGTCCTGGGCACGGCCTACCGCTTCCGGGTGGCGGCGAGCAACGGCGACGCCTCGCTCCCCGGCACGGGCGCCAGCGGCGACTCCGCCAGCGCTCCCGCGACGACGACGGCGGCCCCGGGCGCACCGGACGAGGTCACCGGGACCTCGGGCGACCGGGTGCTGAGCGTCCGGTGGCGAGCCGGCAACCCCGGCACCAGCGCGATCAGCCGGTGGGAGACCTCGGTCGACGCCGGTGCGACCTGGCAGCCCGTCACCGCTCTCGTCCGGGACGGCGAGCACCTCCGAGCGACGGTCGGCGGCGTGCGCAACGGCCGCGCGTACGACGTGCGCGTGCGGGCCTTCAACGCGAGCGGCCCCGGCGCGGTGGCGGGCACCCGGATCGACGAGCCGTCGTGGTTCGCTGACCCGTTGTCCCAGGCCCAGCGCGCCGCGCTCGTGCGGGTCCCGCGCGACCCGGCGTCCTACCGCGGGCCGGTCAGGCGCACGACAGCGTTCGCCACGTCCGCGGACGGCACCCCTGCGATGAACCTGCGCACCCTCAAGGGGCGCCAGATGCAGGCCGGTCAGGCAGCCACGCTGACGGACAGCAAGATGTTCGTCTTCGACACGGCCGTGCTCACGCCGTACGGCCGCCGCCAGGTGAGGGCGATGGTCGCCAGCCTGACCTACGTCGACGCGATCCGCTGCGAGGGCAACGCCGACTACGGCGGGCGCGAGGCGCGGGCCGCTCGTCTCGCCCGGCAGCGCGCCGACGTCACCTGCGCGGCGATCCGGGCGTCCGGGGCCGACGTCCGCACCACCAGCCGCGGGTTCTCCAACCGCGCGCCTGTGGTCGTCGGCGGCCGCGGCCACCGCGACCGCACGCTGAACCGGCGCGTGGTCGTGGTGGTCACCCGGGGCTGACCCCGGGCGCCACCACCGACCACGGCAGGGCGGGGCGGTCAGGGTCGGAAGACGACCTTGACCATCCCGTCCTCCTTGGCCTGGAACTTCGCGTAGGCCTCGGGAGCGTCGTCGAGGGAGAGGTGGTGGGTCGCGAACGACTCGACACCGAGGACGTCCTCGTCCTGGTTGAGCAGCGCGAGGATGTCGTCGGACCAGCGACGGACGTTGGCCTGGCCCATCTTGATCGTGACCTGCTTGTCGAACATCGAGAACAGCGGCATCGGGTCGGTCGCGCCGCCGTACACGCCGCTGATGGAGACGGTGCCGCCGCGGCGCGCGACGTCGAAGGCCGAGTTGAGCGCTGCGAGACGGTCGATGCCGGCCTTGAGCATGAGCGGCTCGGCGACGGCGTCGGGCAGCAGACCGACCAGCTTGTGCAGCGTCTTCGCGCCGCCGGAGCCGTGGGCCTCCATGCCGACGGCGTCGATCACCGAGTCCGCACCGCGGCCCTGGGTGAGCTCGCGCACCCGGTCGCCGAGGTCGCCGGTGTCCATGCCGGAGATGTCGATGGTCTCCGCGCCGCGAGCGGCGACGCGGGCGAGCCGCTCGGGCACGAGGTCGACCGCGATCACGCGGTGGCCACGGTGCAGGCCGATGCGCGCCGCCATGTCGCCGATCGGGCCGGCACCCAGGACGACGAGCGTGCCGCCGTCGGGCACGTTCGCGTAGTCCATCGCCTGCCACGCCGTCGGCAGCACGTCGCTGAGGAAGAGGTAGCGGTCGTCCGGCGGGCCGTTGGGCACCTTGATCGGGCCGTAGTCACCGTGCGGGACGCGGAGGTACTCCGCCTGGCCGCCCGGCACCTGGCCGTAGAGCTTGCTGTAGCCGAGCAGGCTGGCGCCGGTGCCCTGCTCGGTGTTCTGGGTGGTCTCGCACTGGCTCTGCAGGTCGTGGGTGCACATGAAGCAGTGACCGCAGCTGACGTTGAACGGGATGACGACGCGGTCGCCCACGTCGAGGTGGGAGACGGCGGAGCCGACGGCCTCGACGACGCCCATCGGCTCGTGGCCGACGATGTCGCCGGGGGTCATGAACGGACCGAGCACCTCGTACAGGTGCAGGTCGGAGCCGCACAGACCGCTCGAGGTGACGCGGATGACGACGTCGGTCGGCTCCTGGATCGTCGGATCGGGGACCTGGTCGACGCGGATGTCCTTGGGACCTTGCCAGGTGACTGCACGCATGCCGTGCCGGTGTCCGGCGCACGCGCTCCGACGCCCACCCCCTCGGGTGAAGCGTGTGCCGCCTCAGCGGGGCAGCCACTCCTCGAGGTGCTGGCGCAGGTCGTCGAGGTCGACGTAGACCGCGGCGGCGCCCGCCTCGAGCAGCTCCGCGCGCGAGGTGCCGCCCGTCAGCACGGCGTACGCCGGCAGCCCGGCGCGCTGCGCGGCGTGGACGTCGTGGACCGAGTCGCCGACGACGCACGCGGACCCGGTGTCGAGGTCCTCGCCGAGCCGGTCGAGCGCCGCCTGCACGAGCTCGGGGTCGGGCTTGGACTCCTCGGCGTCGTCCGCGCTGGTCGCGGTGTCGACGAGCCCGTCGCCATCGGACCCGGAGTCGCCGTCGACCCCCAGCAGCGCGAACGAGTGCCGGGCGTGCTCGGGGTTCGCCGAGCTGGCCAGCGCCACCGCGACGTCGCGCTCCTTGAGCGCGGCGAGCAGCTCGCGAGC
>Ga0325401_1003672_pt1 | contig 14170 bp, 12 predicted proteins | sample PopdelMetagenome_FD_205666 | JGI IMG/M metagenome (GOLD analysis project Ga0325401, IMG submission 205666) | Populus deltoides microbial communities from Bellville, Georgia, United States - Xylem-PdKOR-R2 | ecosystem: Host-associated > Plants > Phyllosphere > Stem > Wood/Secondary xylem | place...
AAAAGAAGAAGCAAAAATGGTGGTACGAGGAAGAAGAAGATGTAGAAGTTAATTATAAGGGTACTTGGGGTATTAAAACCATTGTAGTGGCAATCCTGTAATATGTCAAACTTTTTTTGCTGGCTAAGTTAGCAAAATTTTAACCTGATATATAAAGTAAAATAACCATATAAACAGTAGAATGTAAAATGTATTTTTCAAAACTATAGTTGCAAAGTGTTACTGCGCTTAAAATATAATATTTTTTTATCTAATTTTTCCTTTATTTTTTATTTGAGTGTCTCTATTTTGTATTTTTTTCTATTTTAGTACAAGATGTTTTAATTTTTTTTTAAAAAAAATATTTATGAAAGATTTTATCAAATGCATACTAATATAGTCATTAAATTGATACATTTGCCTATAGATGTGTATCAATTTAATGACTATATTAAGTATCTTTTTTTTCCTTTCTATTTTAATGTATGAATTCTTTTTTTATTATTTGAGGTCTACAATTTTAAAACTCTGTCAATTTAGTGCCTCTACTTTTAAAAGCCAGTAAATGTTTACCTTGCAATCTAATGTAGGCTATATTTGACTAAAATTAAATAAAATTGAAAATTAAAACAAAAAAATAGTAATAAATAGGTAAGAAAATAAAACACACACACAAAAAAAAGAATATAAAAGGCCTAAAAAACATTATGTGGATCATAATTGACTACGTAATAAAATAAAGACAAAAAAAAAGTAAAAAAATGTGTGTGTGTGTTCAAATGAGATCAAAGATTTTATGGAAAAAATATTTTTGAATAAATTATTATTTATTTAATTTTTTAAGTTTATTTAACACAGACAAACTTGACCTACATAAAAATGAGAAGTGGATATTTATTAGCTTTTAAAATTAAAAGCAATCAAATGATAAATTCCTGAAAATATAAACACTCAAATAGCAAAAATATAAAAGTTTATGTACTATATAAAAAAAACGAAAGAACTTAATTAGAAATAAAATAAAAATTTGATATACACTTGGTTTTACACGTCAGCAAAATAACATAGAAATTTAAAGAACATGTCGGCATGTGTTTGATGGAACCTGATAAAAATAATTAGTTAAAAAATATAAAATTTCACACACTCAAATAACAAAAATAAAAAATTATAATACTTAAAAAAAAATTGCATACCAAATATATATGATAAACTTGATTTTTTATAATTGCTGTGTCACGTTTTTTTTGTGGTGGTAAAATTATTTTATAAGATTTTGAATTTTTTTAAATTAATTTTTTTAAATATTTTTAAATTATTTTGGTGTATTAATATTAAAAGTAAAAATAATTTTTTAAAATAATTTTTATTTTAAAACCATTATTATCCATTACTTTACGTGTTTTTCCTTTCTTATATATTATTCGACCACACGTACAAGATCACCAGCCTCCCATTGGGATCACTGGCCCCCACTAATCCATGTGGCCTTCTCTTGTTTGCACAAGTGTCCAAAGCATTTTTAATGAAATTTTTTTGTGTAGTTAGTTTCATTCTCTTTCTTTCTCCACTTTTGTAGGATTATTAATCTTTCACTTCACAAACGAAGCGCCACCGAATTTGGATCCAATACGAGATCATCACATCACAGCAGCAGCAGCAGCAGCAGCACAAAATATTAAGAAAAGGGTACTATTTTACAATCTTTTCCTGCCATTTCATTCAGGTTTCTTTGATTCGGTTCCATAATAACAATCACTGCAATTTTGTATTAGTTCTAGTAATGATCATATTCTAAAGCTCTTGTCTTTTCATTTATTTGCTTATGTTTCTTTTAGATTTTTCAGATTCTCTTTTCTGGGTTCTCTTTGCTCTTCCATTTTGTGTATATTTAGTTTGGATAGGTTGCTTAGAAAGTGCGCTGAAGGGAAAAAAAAGGAGGTGAAGTTATGGAAGATGGGACTTTTATTTTCAGTTTCTACTGATGTGGGTTTTTTTTATATCAGAAATAGAATTTTATTTCTTTCAGTCATATTAGGGACCTTTGGTAATGGAAATGTTTATTGTTCCTATTATTGATTAGTATTTCTTTGATCCTAATTTCTGCTATTTTATTCATTCGCTGTCTCATGCTTTTTAATTAGTTTTTTTTTTTTGGGGATTTATCAGTTCGTTTACAGTGACTCTCTCTCTCTCTCTCTCTCTCTTTTAATTTTAAATTTTCAATATTATGTATCCATTCTATCCTTAAAATCATTGCCTAAGAAACAAATTTTAACTAGTTGCTATGCTAGTACTCGTGCAAATCTTATGGATAGCCGAAATTACGAAATTTTAGTATTCTTACAGTACCTTCAATAACAAACATTAGTGATTCTCTTAGAAGATCATTACCTTTGCATAATACCAAGTTAAGATTTTTTATTGGATATAATACCTAAGGCTTGAGTTGACAGTGAAGAATTGTTATTGATGCTTGTTGCTGTAGTTAAAATTGATTCATTTTTTGTATAGGGTTGAGGTTTCGAATAAGAAATGATGAAGAGGCTCAATGCTCCTGCTCGCCTCATGATAGTTTCTGATCTTGATCATACAATGGTGCGTCTCATAATTGTTTGGTTTCTGCTTGTTTCATTTATATTCTTGTGGCTGCGGTAATTACAATATGCTCTTGTTGCAGGTCGATCATCATGATCCGGAGAACATGTCTCTTCTTAGGTTCAATGCATTATGGGAGGCCTGTTATCGTCATGATTCTCTGCTAGTTTTCTCCACTGGAAGATCACGTACGCTTTACAAGCAGTTGAGAAAAGAGAAACCCATGTTAACACCTGATATAACCATAATGTCTGTGGGAACTGAGATCACGTATGGCACCTCTATGGTGCCTGATGATGGTTGGGTGGAAGTTTTGAATCAGAAATGGGATAGGAACACAGTCACCGAGGAAACGAGCAAGTTTTCAGAACTTACTCTTCAGGTATGATTAAAAACTTATGCCATTTGATTCTTTGATTGTGTGTTGCTTTGAAAATGAGCGTATAGTTTGGTACATTGAAGAAAACAGTTTGGCTACTTGAAATCTCTGAATAAATGAAATCTATGGGGTAATGCAGTCAGAAACTGAGCAACGGCCTCACAAGGTCAGCTTTTATGTTGATAAAGACAAGGCTCAGGACGTGACAAAGGCCCTCTCAGAGATATTTGCAAAACGCGGGGTGAGTTTCAAGTTTTTTCAGGAATGAGTTGCACTTGAATATCATTTGTCTTTGCCTTAGTACATGCAATGCTTTTTTGAAACGTCATTATGGTGGTTTCGTATCTTTTTCCTTCCCCCTAATTCTGTGTTCTTTTTAGTACAGTTCAGCAGGTGCTACCTTATCTAACTTAATTTTCAAATCTCTTCTCTTCTTCCTTCTTTTTTTCTTTTTTATAGTTGGATGTCAAAATTATTTATAGTGGTGGAATGGACTTGGATATACTACCCCAAGGTGCTGGCAAAGGGCAAGCTCTTGCATACTTACATAAGAAATTTAAGGCTGAGGGAAAACTACCTATCAATACTCTTGTTTGTGGTGATTCTGGAAATGATGCTGAGCTGTTCAGCATTCCAGATGTACATGGAGTGATGGTGGGTATTTGCAGTCCGCTAGAGCACTTCATTGGGAAATTGAGATTGCCTTCATAAGTCGTTTATTTGTTAACTATTTATTCATTATTTATCTGTCTAGGTTAGCAATGCACAAGAAGAGTTGTTGCAGTGGCATGCTGAAAATGCTAAAGGCAATCCAAAAATAATTCATGCGACTGAGAGGTGTGCGGCTGGCATCATACAAGCCATTGGTCATTTTAACCTTGGTCCCAATACTTCTCCAAGAGATATAACCAACTTTTCAGACTCTGAGTTGGAAAATGTCAGTGCCAGTAGCGAAATAGTGAAGTTTTTCTTGTTCTATGAAAGATGGAGGCGTGCAGAGGTTGAGAACTGTGAGATATATTTGGCAAGCGTGAAAGCTGATTGTGTATGTTTACTATCCTCTTTTTCTTTCGATTCTACATGTTTCTCTAGAGGACTTCCTGATCTTAGTTTCTTTCCTTTTCCTTGCGGAGTATTTATAGAAGCAAGAAACAACCATGTCTACCCTTTTCCATTGGTATAGACAATAAACTATGTTCTTCTGTATTTCACATTCTTTGAGGATGATAATGTTCCAGCTAAGCATTAAATTGTCCAGGTGACTTTTTTTTGTTCGGTTCTCTTGCTTTTTTCAGTTGGGTAAATACATCGCTAAGACTGTTAAACTGTTACAAATGGAAGGTCTGTCTCATTGTGATTGATTATGAATTTTTTATACCTTTTCTCGACCAATAGCCTTGTGGTTGATGAACAGAAAAGTAAGCTTGTAGCTGATACCGTTTTTAATCTCTTCTGCTACACAATCGGAAGGGTTGAATTTGAATTGGTTAAAAACTGGAACAGAGGTTCACATTGACAGTACCAGCGCACCCGCTTACCTCCGGAATCAATGCCCTGGAGTGGATTATGTAAAAATATAAAGAGCTATAAAGCATATGTGATAAACTAGTATCCATATTAGTTGGGTCACCTGAATGTTGTCTCTTAGGAGGTGAATTTTTCAAAAAGAGCAGAGCTCAAACAATTCATAAGTCATTTACATCTGATAAAGTCTAACATATCCACCATCATCTTATTTGCTTGCGTCCATGAATGCACCAACCAGTTTTTTATATACATATATTTTGCTTTTCCAGATTCCCTGTCTTCCATTAGCATGATATAAGTTTTCCTTTTCTTGGCAGGATGCATCTGGTATTCTTGTCCATCCATCTGGTGCTGAACTTCCTCTTTGTGGTGCTATAACTGGAATGAGGAACTACTATGGTGACAAACAAGGCCAACAATTTCGGGTATGGGTGGATCGGGTACTATCTACACAGACTGGCCTGGATACATGGCTGGTAAAGTTCAACAAGTGGGAATTATCTGGTAAGACCGACTTCCTAGTGTTAATGATTGCATTAACAATAAAACTGATGATAAGATGTCCTCTCTCTCTCTCTCTCTTACATTTTATGACATTTTTCTATGCCAGTGAGACAGCAGTGCACTTTCCTCTTTTCTTTGACCTCATCTATTTAAATTTCTTCTGCTTTGTCCCATTACATGGTTTTTAAGTTTCAACCCATACTTCTGCTGTAATTGGTTTACCAAATGACCTTGAACTGATCAGGGATCTCTTTGCAACTGGTTTCTTTCTTTTTTGTTGGTTAGATCAGCACATGCCTTCACATGGTGCTGTAAACAGGACGAGCCTTTAGAACTTGACCTCTTCGTTGGCGAGTGACAAACACATCTAAAGCTACTGATATGCTTTATTCTAACTAGGTAGTTAGAATCCTATGGATGCTTTATGTTGCCAAAATCTGTGACCAGAGTGAACATTCCATCTGGTAGAAAAGAAACCATGCCCACAGCAATAATCATATCTGCTACGGACAGTAATAACATCTGAGAAATTTCAGCTATTTCTGGTTCACTAAGCATAGCTACACATTGTTTCGCTTTTTCCTTTCTATGATTACATGGCTCAACAATTTCCTCATTTGTTTTTCTATTTGTAGAGCTTTATCTCCCAGATCTTTCAATTTCTCCTTGAAATAGCCTGTCCAATACTTGGACAGGATAAAGGTGTGGTTGCTAGACCCTCCACAGTAATGGATAATCTCGTGCACATGGACTAGCTTGATTTTTGAAACATGGGGAATACTAGCTGCAGTAATTGTGACAGATGCAAGGAACCCTTGCTCAATGCAAGAGTCCACGTTGCAAAAGAACAGAAAAAGATATTTGGCACCACCAGTTGAACAACCATCACCTTCTTATTCTAAAACAATAAAGCTTGTACTTGATTTTTTCCAGAAAGTAAAATAAGAAAATTGAAAAGGACCGACACTCTCTATCCGTTTCAACTAGCCATCCCCTATCCCTCACTTTTTTATTTTTCTTCCCCTTTCAGTTTGCTAGCAACCTGGTCTTCATCCAAATATGTAGCCCACTATTTAATAAGCATCCTTTACTTCTTCAGCTTTAAAATCAGAAGAGTTAAGTTGTAGTTCTTGCTTTCTTGATTACCCATGTGGAGACTCTTTGCTGGATCTATTCGAATGGTCAATCTTCATTGTGATTTCAGTTTTGAGCTCAACATCACAATATGATCTTAAGTTTCTCTTGTGAAGCTTGATGCATCTTAGCAGATTTGGGGGAATGTCAATTTAATAGCCAACAGTTATGTCTCAGAAGTCAGAAGAAAAGAGTAAAAATAAAAATGGTTAAGCTAGTTGCCAGTAACAAATTTATTGATTATTGGCTCGTGGCTTCTGATTTTTGGGGGGTGGGGGTGTGTCTAGTGGCTGTCAAAGTGACTGCCACTGAAGCATTCCCCTTGAAATATACTTGTGGAATCCATATTAACACACGGTGAAGTATCTGACGCAACCCTTTCAATGGACTGACAGTTTTTGGAGTTGGTGTTGGCAAATGTGCACTGCCAATCAGTTTTGCAAACGATTAATTTCTTGTAGTTATGCTTTTATTTGAAGAATAAAATATAAACATAGATTAGCTGCTTGCATATTTTAGTTTATGCCCTGCTTAGTAAAAGCTTCGATATGAGGGATCCCATGATCACGAATGGAGTTCTGTGTGCCACCTTCTCATTTCTTCTCACAAAACTATTTGTCAATTCCTGCAGGTGATGAGCAGCAAGGTTGTGTGATCACATGTATAATAAACATGAAGGTAAGCCTTGAGATCAATCAATGAGTTTCTGCTAAAACAAGACTTTCTTCATCTCATGATTTCTTTGTTTTTTGTGTGGTTTAGAAGGACGGTGTTTCCAGGGCAACTTATATGCATGTGCATGAAACATGGCTGGAAGGATCAGGAGCTAAAGATCAATCAACCTGGCTGTTCTAGATTTTGATTACAGCTCGAAGCTCAGAGGCGCTCATAACTGTCTTCGATCATAATAAAACTAATCAAATGATGACTTTTCATATTTGAATTTTGATCATTGCTGTATGAACATCAACTTTATGGTGATTTATTATTACATGATTAATGAATATACCATTTTAGCATGATCAATATCCCTAGTAGTGTTTCACTACCATCAAACGTTTTATTTCTAGTATTATTAATCACTAGGTAGGTGGGTGTGTTGGAGATTAATAGCTTGCTCCCCTTCAATAATAAGATCCAATTAGCCGCCCTACCATGCTCTATTGCTCGTCCACGCACAAAATTCTTGTGATGAAGAAATGGCTGATGCACACCGGTCACCACCACGGCATGGTTCCCCACCTAGAACGGCAAAATATCATAAAAAAAAGAAAAGAAAAAAAAGAACGGCAAAAAAAGGGCCCAACCGTTGTCCTCTGTAAACGAGACAACGTTGGCCCATTGTAAAAACAGGAGGCCACCCGGCTTCTAACAATTTTCCGTTTTGCATAAACACACACACACACACACACACAATCTTGACTCATCAAAATTAAATCTATCTCAAGATTTTTGTCTTCAAGATATAAAAGAAGTGTGTTGTAACCATAGTTATAAACTCTACGTGGGGTTGACCGGGTAAGTGGTTGGGTTATAGTCACACAAGTTGACCCGAGTAAACCTGGAAAAAAAAATATTTAAGATTTTAATATCCCACATGAAATTTAAAAAAAAAAAACAATCTATATAAATATATATTATAAAAAAATATGAGGTATATAATATAGTAAAATTTAAAACTAATCCATGTGAATGTAAATTATATAAAAAAATATGAGGCATGAAGTGTAACATAATTATCTCACATTGAAAAATTAAGAAACGATCCATGTGATTATAAGTTATATATAGTTATTTCATTTTGAAAAATTAAAAAACAATTCATGTAGATATAATAAGTTATAAAAAAATATGTGAAACTAAGTATTCATAAATTAATTTTATATATTTTGGGTTTATTAAAAAAATATAAAAAAAAGTTAGATCTCACCTGAATGATCCTAGGTTATCCAAGTTTAATCAGGTCAATTGCATCTTAAATTTTTTATGATTTGAAAACCGATCAAGACCTTAAATTACTTGAATTCTATGTAAACTTATTCGGTTTCATAACTATTATTGTAGGGCATGTTACATGCAAAATTTTTACAAAGTCCAAATTCTATTGCATGTCTACTGCACAAATAATTCATGGTTCTCTCTGTAGAAATTCAAAAAGTCATAATTATAAGTATCATTTGTTTTTCTAAAAATAAATTTTATGGATACCGATTTTCAAAAACATCAATTATTTTTCAATGTTAGTTATATGAGAAATGTGTTGGAAATTATTATTTAGTTTTTACCCTATCAACTAAAAAGATATTTTTGATTTATTAACTTTGTTTGAAGTAGTAAAATTTCTTAAAATAATTCTATAAAAAATTTTCTAATATTTATGTACATTGAAAATAATATTTTCTTTTTGAGATTTCATTCTTATAATACAATTTATATAATTTAATATGTATGGTTATTTCATAGTATTGTGTATTTGGAGATTACATAATAGAGATTATGTAATATACAATAATAAAATATACTAAAAAAATAGATGAGATCCACCGCTCATAATATTGTTGTAGCTCTACACTCATGTATATTGTGGATTATAATAGTAAACATATAATTTTACCCCTAGTGACATTAAATTCTAGCCTGGTTGTTGAAGGTAGTAGGGGTTTTTTTTTTTGAATAATAAAAATATAAAAATATCCTTGATACTAAAATATTTAGGCTTGGTGTCTATGAGCACTTTTATCTTTTCACCTTTAAATGCATAGTAAAGTTATTGAAATACCCTTAAGATAAGAGAAATCTTAGCTCTGATAAAGGGTTATTTTTATCATTTTAACCTTGGTATTAGGGGCAAACTTGTACTTTAATATTTAATAAATATTAAAAAAATTATTGATGTATGTCAATGCGTGAAGGGTGGTTTAGGGGCCCTTCATCCCTAATCAATGCATGTTCTAAACAAATCTCTAGTTTGGTGTTGACATCCTTTTTTTTTTCCTCTCCCATCTTCTGTTTTCACACCTCGTTATCCAAATTTTTAAAGTTTCCCCTCAATTTATTTTATCTTTGGATTTGGTACATATTATTTTGGTTTTTAATTTTTTTTCCCTCGCTGTTTTGTAGAGTTTTTTTTTATTTTATCTTTCAATTTCAATTTGTCATGTGTTGTTTTTTCCATTTTAGTTCTTATTCCTTTGATTTTTCTGATTTTTTTCTAATTCTTTTGTGAATTTTTTTTGTTTTTAATTTCATCATTCAATCGAAATTTATGATATTTTTTTTCAATTTAATCCTCATTATTTTGATTTTTTTTCTTTTGTTAAAGGTATTTTTCTTTTCAATTTTACAATTAAATTAAAAATTTAAAGTTGCCCTGTAATTTATTTTTTATCCTCATTCTTCTAATTATACTATAACAACGCATGCAGTTTCTTCCAAGCTCTCAAGACAACCTTCTTTGGTAATGTTGGAATTGTCGTGGTAGGGTTTTTTTTTTTTTGGTAGCACGTGATGACGATGAAACTCTAGTGTGGCTCCAACAACCCATTCTTTTATTTCTCTCCTTTATTTCTACATATGACTCTTTTTAAAATTTAAATATAAATTAATTTACATGAATAAATAAATAATTTACAAATATCCTTTTAGTTTAAAGGATTTGATTAATGTCATTAGATTATGTCAAAAGAAATAATTAAGGGTAAGTTGTGATTTGTCTTGTCAATTTCTCCTCTAAACTTCTTGCTTGTTTGTGTAAGAATTGTGTTTTAAAATGATTTTTATTTATAAATATATTAAAATAATATTTTTTTTTATAAGATCTATTTTTAACATTAACATATGAAAATAATTAAAAAATATTAAAAAAATTAATTTTAAATAAAATTTTTTTTTCAAAATTTTACCTAACACGCTTTTCATTATCAATTACCTTGAACTTTCATCAAAGTTTAAATTCTTCATTTCCGCTAACTAAGTCAACAAAACTGATGATGTGACTATTTTCATGTTTTAATTGACCATCTAAGTTCTTAAAAAAGTCTAAATGACACATCAATCCTTCAATCATATTTAAAATTTTAAAAAAATAAATTTTATCACCATTTCATAAACATTTATTCTAATCCAAAAATAAGCACAAATTGAATATCAAATATATTTGTTTTCTTTGCATGATTGTCTTAAAATTATAATTAAAATTTAATAGTGTAGTAGTATTATTTAATTTTTATTATATTAAACATATACTGAAAATCACATACTAAACATGGTTTTTTTTTTTGTTTAGAACTAGAATAGGCAAAAATGATATATCAATATTTATTTTTAAGAGTTTATAAAATTGAAAAAAACGGGATCAAGAACATAAAATACAACCCTAATTAAAAAAAAAAAAACAAGGTAGTTATTAAGGAATATGTGCCTACTTGATATTTATTTTATTTTATTTTATTTTATTTTATACCTGAAGGGTCAATTATGATTTAATATTGTTTTGACTTTTGAGATGAATAAGTATATATAGGAGAATTAAATATTATACAACAACATGACTGAGAATATAGAGTGGCTTTGGATGTAGTTGAAACGGCCTCTTCTAGAAGCTGGAGCGGTGACGTGTGCATTTCATGGGGCCATCAGATTTTTAATGCTATTTATCAGTTGACGTTTTCGGTCTTGTAGAAAATGAATATTCATTCCCAAAACCGACTACTTAAATATCTTATCAATTTGGTTTTTATGTTTTAAAAATTTAAATTTATTTATTTATTTTATTTTAAATTAATATTTTTTTAATATTTTTAGATCATTTAATATATTAATATCAAAAATAATTAAAAAAATATTACCCTGATACATTTTCGAGTAAAAAAAAACTTTAAAAAATAATAACTACCACACTATCAAATATCCATTTAATTTCCATGGCGTGACATTCACATTCTTGGCCATAAAACCTAAGCTGGAAACCTAGAGGGAGTAGATTCTTCATATGATATCAAATTCGAAGAGGGTTTGGACTTTTAAGGCAGTTAGCCTGCAAATTTTGGTAGTTAAAAGTGGTTGATTAATCATTATCCAACCATATTTACACACAAAGGTCAACAATTCTAGTTCTTTTTTTTTTTTATATTAGGAGAAAAAACACTTAAATAAATAACATTATGGGAATTTTGTTGAATTTAAGGCCATCCTCTTCCATTAAAAAAAAAACATATAGTAAAAACCTTGAACATTTCCTGCCAAACTCTAATTAAAGAAAAAGACATTTCTGGTCACTATTGTTGTCAAGGAGAAACACCTCACAAATGAAGGTGTCAAATTCCCCCCGCTGAATAAATGGACATTGCTCACGAAATTACCTATTATTATATTTATCTAATGGTTTAATTTCGGCACAAGGGTGCTTGATAGTGTGATTAGAATGGTTTTTTAAAGTGTTTTTTTAATTAGAAATGTATTAAAATATTATTTTTAGTTTTTAAAATTTATTTTTAACATAAAAAAATAAAAATTAAATGAAATTTCTGGAACCTCCACCAATCTTGAGCTATTTTAATACTCAGGCAAAGGTCATTTTCCTTGACCGTCCAATTCCAGACTCATTCTTCTCTTTCACATAAATAACACCAAGTCACCAACTACTATCCATCCTTCCGTTCCCGACTACCAATGTTTATCATCGCGTCTCCCTCTCTTCTTTTCAGACCTTCGGCTTTTTCCAAGTCTTTGTCTATGAAAATCATGAAATTTTCCTTCTTATAGCGTTGGAGATCAAAAAGTTTTAGCCCAATAGAAAGAGTCACAAGGGAGAAAAATAAACCAAAAAAACATGCCAGGTTCGATGGGGCTTGGTTTCATGGCTGCCTTTGCCGTTTCAGGAAGTGTAGTTCTCATTGCACGTCAAGTCCACAAACGTCTCCTCTCTGATTTCATGAAGAAGATGGAAGTTGAATTAGCGGGTATGTGGTGATCTTTTTTCTCCTTTTCCTTTCAAGTTCTGTTTTTTGTTTTTTTTTACCCTGATAAAATAGAGAAACAAAAAACTAAAGGGTTGTCAACCGACAGGATCAAGGAGATCATGTCAAGACAAGAAGAGAGTGCGATTTGCAGAGGATGTCTTGGAGCCATCATCAAATAACAAAGAGTACCGTAAGAGACACACCAAAGGAGACAACGAGGTCTTGAAAATGGAGGATTTTGTCCTAGACCAGAGTTTGATGGCGCAAAATTGTTAGAGGCCGTGCCACTTAATAGGCAAAATTAACTTGTATAAAGCAGTCGTTAAATATAAATCCCTTAAAGGGTGCAATTTGTAAACCTGTTTATTGTCTTCAAAAACTGCTTCGATTATCCTGGAAGCTGGTTTTTCTTTCATCTTGTAGATTCTGGAGTTTTCTACTCTGCAGGAGGGGTAGATTTTCAAGCTGTACATCTTGAGATGTGAATTCAATATAACTACAAATTATCCTAAACAAAATTGAAAATCTAGTGACTAAAATCACCAGATTCTGTCGATGTTTACGGTTTTTCCATCGAGTTGGTTGCCCTTGAAATTAATGAAGGGGGACAACCTTTCCGTTATGTATAATTACATTGATACAAGTAAGCATTAATTAAAGCAGCATTTTCAATTCTCAAAAAAAGAGGAGGAGATTCAAAACTCCTGTCTTTTCCTTTTCAGTGCCTCGAATTTCTTGATGGGTTAGGCTTTTCAGTTTTCACAACGATATAAGGGTGTTTCAGGGGACAAGGCTTAGAAGTTTACTGCCATATGGCGTTCATCCTGTGATTGACAAGCATTCATCTGGTGGATTAGGCACAGTATGCCATTGATTCTTTTTTCTTTTGAAAAAGTTCTCAACCGTTGTTTCCACGAAGAAGAAAATGTTTAAAACTGGTTTCAACTTTTAAGAACGTCAACTGTGCCAAAAATTTATAGTCCTCTTGATTACACCATGTCTCAACGTTTGACTAAATTACAGGAAACGAAAATTCATAGAGGTAAAAGCTTGCATGTTTCATGCAAATGAACTGTTTTCACTCTTTTTAGCAACCACAAAGAAACTTCATGAAAGAAAGTATATTCCTTGCATCATTTTTTCCCACATTCTTGCTGGTTAGTCAACTAGCTAATAATCTGCCTCTTTTTCTAGTAATAGACAATGCATTGCTGGTCAAAGAAGCTGCAATCCATGCCCAAATCTTCACAATACAAGAGCTTGTACAGTTGTTTTGAAATTCAAAGCCCAAGAGACTGCCCCTGTACCAGTCCACATTATTTTTTACAGCTAAGTGCAGCCCATATGAGTGGTTGCAGAAATTATCCTCTTTGCTATTGTTTTGGGTAAAAATCATAGTTTCGAGCTCCAATGTTCGCAGCTTGTTAAAGAAAAACTAGTTTTGAATCTTACTACCTTCTTTCCTATGCATTTCTTAGGGCTTTTGGGTCCAACACTTTAATTTTTATACCTAAATACTTACACTGATATTATTAACAAATTTACCATTTAATCTATATGATAATAATAGACTATGCCAAATTAAGTTTTACAAACTTTTATTGGTTTTGAGAATAAATTTTACTATATTTGAATAAATATAAAAAAAAATAGAATAGAATAATTAAATAACTAATTATTATTATATATGATAATAATATAAAAAACTTTGATTCCGATTAAATTTGTCCCATTTGACAATGAGTGTTAATGAAAATGCAAAATCTAACATGCTGAACCTTTCCAAAACTTTTTTAATATAAGCATTTTGAGATATTTCTAATATCATTTGAAACCTATCTCTGTGAATCTAAATGCCAATGACATAAAAGGCTTTTTCAAAATTATTTATATTAAATTTTTGAGAAATAAATTGCTTTATCTCATATAACAAACATAAGTCACTACTTGCCAGCAAAATATCATCTACACATAAGACAAGAAAAATATATTTTATCCCCACTAACTTTAAGATATGTACATTATTCTTAAATATTCTCAATAAAACCGCATGAGGCTATAACATTATAAAATTTAATATACCATTGTC
>Ga0325401_1003676_pt1 | contig 14168 bp, 8 predicted proteins | sample PopdelMetagenome_FD_205666 | JGI IMG/M metagenome (GOLD analysis project Ga0325401, IMG submission 205666) | Populus deltoides microbial communities from Bellville, Georgia, United States - Xylem-PdKOR-R2 | ecosystem: Host-associated > Plants > Phyllosphere > Stem > Wood/Secondary xylem | place...
GGAGAGAGTCACTAAAATATAAAGGGGTAGAGAAAAAATTATCGTTTATCCATATTATGATAATAAAAAAATAATTTTATTTTCAATGAATTCCATCTGATGAGAGGAGTTTTATTTATGTATTTTTGACCTTTTATTTTATTAGAAAAATAGATCTTAGCTCAAGAGTTTTTTTTTTTTATTGATTAAAGGTTCTTTTGAGGGTAGAAATGAGTTCACTAAGGTTTATGAGTATTTCTTAGATGTTTTCAGGTGAAAAAAAAATTTAAAAACAAGTGTTTTAGATACAATGAGTCGGGATATGACTTTTCAACTATTTTTTGGCTGTCTGGTATAGCTAGAGCACAACTAATAAATAACGTGTTATTTGTCATTATAGATGATGCATCATCTGCTTTCTCTTAAAAAAATATAGTCTAATGAGCCGTACATCCATTTGAAGAAAAAGAAAAGGAAGAAGAAGGTCAAACCACATGAGCCTAGGCTTCTTGTTAATGGGTTGGGTATGTTGGGCCAAACATGCACAAGCTTTTTTTTTTTGCCTATATATATATATATATATATATATTATTAAAATTCACTCAAAGAAATAAATTAAAAATATATTTGAGTTATTATTTTATTAAATACAATTCAATTTTTATTTTGCTTTTGAATAAAATTGTAAGATTTTTTTCTTATAACACTAGCTAATGCTTCTCAACCGTGATTTTTTTTTTAAAATTTATTTAGTGGCTTTCCTGCTTGTATCTATTTTTATTATTATATAATTAAATAAAAAATAGATTTCAATTAAACTCAAATGGGTTCATGACTCCGATCAAGGGTTTGACAAGTTAACATAAGCTAACCCTGATCAATCTAAAATATTATCGTTTCAATATCAAGAAAAATAATACAATCTTGAAATTTTTTAAGTCAGACCAGATTTTAATGATGTTGATCTAATTATATTTAAACATGTCAAATCAATCATATCAGATTAAAATAATTTTTATATAATTTAATTTAAAACTCATATTAGTGAAAGAAATTCTCCAGGTTGATTTCTTTCTCCAGGTTGATTTGTTGGGACGAGCTGTCCTAATTTTGAGTCCAGTGGGCTACATTTTCACCCAGCAGAGTAATGGCTATCCCAGCTGATGTTTTGTTCATCTTAAAATTGTTTATTTTGGTTTCACTTCTCAGGATGTGCGCAAGCTGCCTTCCAACATTCTGAATGTCGAATCCTGCCATGGTTGATCCATTCCCTCCATACTTTGCACAGACTGAAGAATCTTTTGTGATTCGAACTGCAAATGCGCCTGGAAACTGACCTGCAACAGCAATATTCCTTTCAAGGCTAGCACCATCATACCCACAATCATGATCCCACCCATGGGAGTCTAGAATTGGCCTTAGAAGAAACTGAGAAGTGAGCTCCAATGCTCGATACCTGTAAGAAGGATTGTCACTGTCAAAGGAAGGTGGTAGGACGAAGTCAGGCATAGCAACCGGAACAGTTGCTGGGCCAACATCTTCCTGGTCCACAGCTTCACCAATGCCATCATAACCTGGTGTGTCGATGATTCTGAGTTTAACTCCATCTACGGTTCCAACAATTTCCTTCACCATAGTTGTGGCAGGTTCAAAAGCATTGATCTCTACTTTCTTCTCACCGAAAATAGAATTAACGGTTGCACTCTTTCCCACTCCAGTTTTCCCAAGAACCAAAATGTTCAAAGAGAAGTCCAAATCATCTTTCCCCTCAGCTTCAAGCTGCATGGCCATTTTCTTGGCATTTTCAAGGCTAAAACTCTTGATTAACATGTGCTCTAGTAGCCACAACCAGCCCATGTAACACCTGTGCAGCTATGGAATCTTCAGGGGATTGTCCGAGTCGCTGGACAAGCCTCAAGAACTTCACTGCCATTTTCTGTATCTTCACAATCACCGTATCTTCTTCATTCAAATCATTCTTCACTACATCCACGACCGTTTCAGACAGTGGAGCAGGTCTCACAATGCGAAATGGGAAAGCTGAACCAACAAGACGTTCAAGAGAAAATACTCTGGAACCGTCAGGAGAGGTTAACGCAACTCTGCCTCCATCCACACCAGCACTAGTTGCTGCTTTCAAAAGAGAAGCCAAAGCATCTGATTCTAATAAGTCATTTCCTATTTGCTCCATATCTATGTCCCCTTCTTCATCCGATCCTGTAGTAATCTGGCCATCAATTCTCCCTGAAGAAGCGTCAAATAATTCCTCTCCAATTTGTTCCTTGATTGCATCCACTTCATCATCCGAGTATGCAATAATCAGCTCATGAATTCTCTGTGAATGATTATGGGAAACCTCCACTCCTGAAAGAGAATCAAATAGTTCCTTTGCCATTTGCTCCTTAACTATTTCTACTAATTCCCTTGCCATCTGCTCCTCAACTATGCCTGCTTCTCCATCCGAGTCAGTTATGATCTGCTCGTTAGTTCCCCATGAACGATCATGAGAAACCTCAGCCACTGAAGGAGAAACAAAGAATTCTACTCCAATCTTTTCTGTAACTATGTTTCCTTCTTCATCCGCATCTGCAACAATCTGCTCATGAATCCTCCCTGAAGGAGAATTAAATGATTCGTCTCTGCTTTTCTCCTTAACTATATATGTCTGCTGCTTCATCTGGATCTGCAATAATCTGCCGGTGTGAATAATCATGAGATACCCCGGTAGATGAAGGAGAATCAACTAATTCCTTTCCCATTTGCTCCTTAACAGTGTCTTCTTCTTCATCAGAGTCTGCTCCTTAAAAGATCCTTTTCTTTTCCTGTAACTTTCCCATCAGAGGGATAATTTAAATTTGCATAGAAAATGGGAAAATTTAGAGTTACAAGGTTCCTCCATGATTACGGTTTTTTTTCCCATGACACCAATCAAACAAAAGAGAAGGCATTCATCAAGTATCTATCTATCTCTTCTCAGTTCAATTTGCATATGGTGAAAGTTTACACTATCCTCTGTCATTTCCCTCAAACTCCTTGTCCTTCTTTCACTGTTACTCGGTAAGGTTTATTTGCCAGTGCCCAGCAATCGAACGTTTTTTCAGTTAAACGAATTTTTTTAGTTAATAAATATAACCTTTTCATGGTAATTTTAAATTTGAATGAAATGAAATGAATATATTATAATTATATTTTTATAAATATAAAATATCAAAATGATCATAATTTGATTTTTTTTTTAAAGTTGCAATGTTGATATGTTTTTTTTTTATATGAAAAAATCCGTTTCAACAAATGAGCATATTTTTTAAAATTATTTATTGAAAAATATATGAAAAAGTAAAGAAAAAAGAAAATAGTTTTATGTTAGTTAATTAACAAACCGTAAGTTCTTGTGTTGAGAAAATCATGTAATTAACGAGTATTCACATTAATCTCATTTGATAAACAGTAATTAAGAGTAGCATTGTGATATAAGGTTGTGCTTTTGTTAGGTTGTCACATACATAATTAGCCTTTCTTGTCGGATTTTTTTTAATTAAATAAATTAAAAATTATATGTGTTAATAATTAAATAAAAAGTTAAAAACAATAAATAAATAAAGATGAAAACTGAAAAATTAAAAAGCATATATAGACTAAGATATTTGATCCTCAATTTGGGCCTTCGATATAGTTGTTTTTAATTATTTTGTTAACATAAATTAATTTTTTTAATCAAATGATAATAAAAATAGACATACATAATTAAAATTGATTGAATAAAATAAAAAAGAATATGATACAAGGTGATGGATATTAAAAATATTATCCAAAAATAAATATTTTTTATTTTTAAAAATAAATCTCATTTATATAAAATATAAATGAAATTATGGATGAATTAAAACAATATGTTGAAAAATTAAATGCATATAAAATAACTAAAAACTAATCGTTATTTAGAAGAGGCTAAATAAACAAAATAAAATAGAAAAAGAGTATTAATTTAAATATAAATTTAAAAATTATTTCAAAAAAATACATATAAAAAGACATTAATCAGAAAACATTTGATTTTTTTTTTAAAGATCAAGTGTTGCTAGGCTTAGTAAACTAAGCCAACATGTCTAGCCCATCTAGAAAGGCCTGCATATTTTGACCCCTAATTTTATTTTAGATGTCTTATGCCCTAATTGTTTTTGAAAAAAGTAAGTAAGGTGATGAACAGATTGGCTTAAAATCAGGTGATGAATCAAATAGAATAATTTAACATTAATATTGATTATTTTTGTAGTTGGAATCGGTGCCAACATAAATTTTTTCTCTAGAACCAAATTCTTGAAATTTCCTTTCACCTTTCTCAAATTAGGAACCAAGAAATAAAAAAAATAAAGTTAGGAATCAAAATTAATTTTGCCCTTAAATTTTAGAAATGAAAGGGACCCGATATTTATAATTTGAAAAGTATAAAGGCTACAATAAACATTTGCATAAACTTGTTAAAGACACTCATTCCCACTATATTTTTCACTTTGATCCCCTATTTTTCAACCCCACCCTTTCCCCAACAAATTGGCTTAAAATTTGGTCCTATAAAGGCCAAATTAAAAAAGAAGAACAAAAAAAACATTGTGAACAGTCCATCCATAGTGCCAAGTGAAGGGACCTACAATGCATTTTGCACAGTGAATTTCCCATACCTTTTAGATTTACTTACTAGATAAGTAGTAAGCGTTATGTCGTGGGCCAAACCAATTTTTCCTAACATTAAAAAAAATGTTAAGGCGATACCTGTGTTTTTAACAAATCAAGAAAAATGTGATATTTAAGTAAAATATTTGACTGAGTTTGATAAGTTTGGTTAATCTAATAATATGATTAAAAAAAATGATATCGACAACAAGTAAAGCAAAAAAAAAAAAAACCTAATAATGATTTAATGCAAAAAAACAAATACGTGTTAATAACATAGAAATATATCTTTTCATTATTCTTAAAAGGTCCATATGATCTTATTTTTTAACAAAATAAAAATTAAATGAGAATGAGATGATCATATAAAAACCAAAATAAAAAATAAAAGCATGAATTTCAATTCTTAGCAAGCAAAATGTCGAACGATGAAATTATATATATTAAGAAAAGAGAAAATGATTCAAGTCTATCTTAGTTAGCAAGCCAAATCTATGATTTAGTCGCGAGATCGAGATAACTCCATGAAAAGCAAATCGAATAAAATCATGAAGTTTAATTCTTAAACAAATCAGGTGTTGCAAGTGCGAAACCAAAAAAACAATAAGACTTATAAAAGAAACAACGTAAAAAATACTTGAATCAGCCCTAGTAAACCCGCTAAATCCATGATTTGAAACATGAGATTGGGATAAATCCATAAAAAGAAAACTAAAAAAAAAACAAATACAAATCTCTAATGAATATAATGTTGAAGGATGAAATTGAATTTTTTTTTTTAAAAGAATGACTTGATAAAAGATTGAATCTAACCCGAAATAATCTTTGTAACCCTTGACATGGGTTATGTCATCGAATTGAACCATAAAAGTCAAACCCAAAAAAATTATGAAGCTAGATTCTTAATCAATCAAACAATGAGGGGTAAAATTAAAAAAAAATTAATGAAAGACGATCCGAAACAAAAAAAAATAGAATTGTAAATAATGATGACTAAAATTGATATAAAAAGAAAATAAAATCAAATTTTGAGAGATGAAATTAAAAAAAGAAATTGAATCAAGAAAGTAGAAGAAAAAAAACAAATAACAACTAAAAAAATATAGACCAAATTTCATACAAAAATTAAATGCCAAGGGTTGAGACTGGAAAAAAAATAATCAAATTTGATTTAATAAAAAGAATGAGGGCTAAAGAAAAACAACATCAAAAAACAATTCGAGCGAACCTCGATAAACTAGCTGAATCCATGACCCGATACATGAAATTGAGACAAATATAGAAAAGAAAGTGAAAAAATAACAAATGCAAATCCTTAACCAACACAATTTTCAAGGATAAAATTGAAAAAAAAAATTAAAACAGGACAAAAAAAGACCGCATTCAAACCGGTCTAACCTAATGAGATCGGATCCAACCATAAATGGCAAACTCAAAAAAATCATGAAGCTAAATTCCTAATCAATTAAATAATAAGGGGTAAAGCTAAAAAAAAGAAAAAAAGAATAAAAAAAATGAATTGAAAAAAAGAGGATCAAAATTGATATAAAAAGAAAATAAAATCAAATTATGAGGGGTGAAATTGAAAAAAAAATAAATCAAGAAAAGTATAAGAAAAAACAAAAAAACAATAAAAAAAATAAGAATCAAATGTGATAAAATTAACTAATAACCATACTTTCTGATTTTTTACAAGGACAACATGTTTTTTATGGCTAAAAAGAGAGAAAAGATGGGGAAAGAAAAAAATATCGTAAGAGCTCCATCGTGTAGAGGGTGGCTACATGCACCACACCACCACGAAGAGGGCGGCGAAACACATCAAATACCTCCTCGAAATATAGTGTTCGGCTATCAGAATGGCGCTGCAAGCATTGTATGAAAGGTGCGGGTGTTGCGCGTGCCAACAACTTTTTATTTAAAATAATATTATATTTCAAGTAAAAGACTTAAATGCCCCCACATCAACTAACTTATTACAAAAAAAACTATATGAAATGACAAAAACACCCTTGGACTTAACCCTATAAAAATTAATTCTAAGAGTAACTTGGATATCTCACTGTTCAAAAAACTTTGAAATGCCTGAAAAACCCATCACTCTCAAGTTTAATTAAATTAGCTTTTAAGGGTAGTATAATAATTTTATTGTGCAATTACAAAGCAAAAAGATCCTAGCTATTCATGTGAGTTTTGAATTAACAATTTAATCATGTGAAAAGGATTATTTTACCCCTCAAACTAAGTTATGAGTTTTGTATTGTCAATTCACATTAAAATAAAAACAAAGTAATTTTACTATGCTAATCCACATTAAAATTAGAGATTTTAGGTTTTTTTTTATATAATAATAGTGAAGTTTTTGGGTTTTTCTTTTATTACTATTATTTTGTTTCGTGTATCTGATCAATTAAAAACATTAATTTAGCAACTTGATTTGGGTTTATATATTCACGAGAAGAGAGAGAAATTAAGATTGAAAAGAAAGAACTCTTCTAAAAAAAAAAAAAGGATTATGATATGTTGTTTGTAGAGTTTTACGATATATTATATACATGAGCAGTTCGGTTATTTTATTCAAATTAAAAAATTGTTTTCCTTCATGATATAAAATGTAATTTTTTTTAAAATAAAACAAAGCAAGAATAAAATAAATAAACTACAAGATATTAATGTAATTAACCCTTCATTAAATTATTTATTTTGTGTGTAATAAGGAGAATTTTCTTTATGGTAAATCAAAGAGGGTAATTGCTAGCATTAATTTTATGTATCACAAGCTATCATAGTATCCACGAAGCATAGTTCTAAAATCCAGGCTGACCCGGCAAATCGACTTAGAACTGAAACTGGGCCGGGTTGGAGAAAAAACAGGAAAAGAAAAAACCCGGTGTGACCTAGTAAGACTCGGTCAAAAACTCGATTGCAATCCATTGATTTTTTTTTTACTAAAACAATATCATTTTGATTTTTTTTAAAATTAACTTGGATAATCCAGTGATCCGATTAAAATCCAAAACCCGAACTTTAGACTAGACCGGCCAGCAACCCGGTTCTAAAAACTATGCCACGAAGAGGAGTTTGTCTGGATGAGATAGGGCTACTAACCCCAAAAATGAAAGAAAAAAAAAATGGATAGCTAGCCATGTTTTTGCGTAGACTAGTACAAAAGTGTACCTTGCAGATTTTGGTGGGTGCTTTGCAGACCCAAATCCTTTATTCACCATTTGTGTTTCATTTCATCCATTGCACATATTCCAAAAAGTAAACAGAAAAGCCTCTTTTTTTCCCTTCTTTTTTGGGTTACTAATGTAATAATTAATAAAGAAAGAGCATACCAACGAAGGGAGAACAAATAATGTCAACAAATACAAACAAACTATTTATGACCATGGAATTGTGCCTATTTACTGTGCATCCAGTACTGATTCTCAGTTAATTTAAATGTTGACTAGCTTAGCTAGCCAGATAAAAACTCTATTGTATTCTTCTACAGTTCTACTATATTGATTTTAGTAAAGCTCATTACTTCACAAGGAATCAGAAATTGCAAAGCAATCCATTCATGGGGCTTCTGCAAGGAGTTCATACATCATTGGGAAATTTGTTACTTGTCCTTTTCAGTTAGGTAGGTTACATACAGGCGAGGAAATTTTGTATTTTAATCGAGGATGGCTGAGGAAAATGGTTGCTGAAGCACACTCTAAAAAAGATCTCTTTGGAAGCAAATGCCAAGGATTAAATGCAAAAGAGCCTAGGAATCTGTTGAATTCAGCAGTTGATAGGGCTCATGGAGTGAAATTGGGGGAAGATAGGTTTCTGCCAAAGTTAAATGGTTTCACTGTGGAATGTGAAAAAATAAATAAATCCACCATGCTGTCTTTTCTGGGCTTTTATCTCATTATATTAGATAAATAGGCACCAGTGACATCAACCAGCAAGCATGATATGAGAAGACCTGCTGATGATATTCACAAAAATGCTTAGGAAATGTCACTGGCAGTTGAAGGAAAGCCATATTCATCAAAAAGGTGCATCAGATCCCCAGATTGCCCATGCAAATCAACAAATATCTTGATAGGAGCCTTAAGCTGTAGAACACTTGGTTCACTTGCAAAAGATTTGTGAGACCACACTGATCAAAAGATTCAAAATTTCAGATAAAAGAATGGAACTCAATTGACTAATGACTACAAGAGAAAGCATACGACAAGTTTCCATACCCTCAAGCCCCCCAACTGACCACAAACCTTATTATGGAGAGAAAAAAGTAAAACAAAGTTTTATACACATACTCGCAAGCAGACAATCAGCTCAACCCAGAAACGAGGCTGTTAAGAACTAGACAAATCAGCAACCCAAGCAACAGAGAATCAATTGGAAACAGACGCAGATACAGTTACCAACAAAAGAGACCAAAACACATCAGATAACTATGGATTCCAAAAAACAATAGCCCATCAAAAAAACACAAGAAACCATATCCAAAGGAGCACGATGAAGACTAAGAACATGAACCTGACACAAAAGTCCACAGGAAAACCAAAATAATTCCATCTTCGAAACAAGAGAAAATATCCTGACCATGGCCAAACTGAATTCCATTCCACAACTTGCAAATAAAATTCCTCACCACCGCAAAACCAGGATTCACGCATTTGACAATGATCAAGGCATATCAAAACAATACTTGCAGGTGGGCAAATCCATGTGAATCCAAAGCAATACTGTATAGTATATAAATAGCTAGCTGGAATTAAAATACAAATAAACTTGGCTGGTGTTAAGTATACAGCAGTAAACCACTGTCAAAAAATACAATGAACCAAGTCCTTTTAATTTTGTGTTTCACCTTCCTATATGCTCTTTCATATATTAATTAAGATAACTAGTAAAAACAAGAATCAAAAGAGTTAACAAGCCACTTCATAGAGCACTATATGTAGTCTTCATCTCATAATGTGACAACTTGGCAAGCCTAATAAATAAATAAAATGTACAGAAGACTGAACAAAGCTGTTGTGATCATGAGCATATGCAAGACAGTGAATAGCCTTTGCTGAAAGTTTATTTCCCTATGAAAACTTAGATGATGATTAATAGCACTGATTAAACTGGAAAAAAGCACTTGATAATCTCGTATATTTGAGTGTCCTGCATTCAAACCAGGATAAATACTCTGAAGGATGAAGGACACTGCAATTGGCACAACACCAAAGTTTATTTCCCCATGAAAACCCAGGTGATGACTAATAGCACTAATTAAACTGGGAAAAAGCACTCAATGATCTAGTATATTTGTGCATCCTGCATTAGAACCAGGATAAATACTCTGAAGGATGGACACTGCAATTGGCACAATACCAATAAGTGCAGCTTGCAGTTCCGAGCTGCTCGTCTTGATGGAGATCTGGCCACTTCGCTTATTGTTCATTCCAACATGGACAGCCATTTTGGAATTCCGACCAATGGAGAATTGAGACTGTAAATGGGCCATCAGACCTAAATCACCCCTCCACTTCATCAAGGACAGGCCTAATGTGGATTGGTCCTGCTCTATAGGAAAATCTTTACTCTTGAGCCGCACTTCAAAGTTGGCTCCATAGGCAGTATCGTTACCTGATCTCACAGTGCCAGCATTTCCCACCAAAGCCAAGCGCTTTCCAACTGCAATCTGATCCTCTATCTTGAATCCAGTGACTACATTTTCACCTAGTAGAGTAACAGATATCCCGGCTGATGATTTGTTCATCTTAAACTTTTTGAGTTTGGTCTCACTTCGCAAGATATAAGCAAGCTGCCTTCCAATAGTCTGGATGTCGAATCCCACCATAGTTGATCCATTTTCTCCATGCTTTGCGCATATTGAAGAATCTAATTGGATATTGAAGTCTTTCTTATCTTTTGTGATTTGAACCGTAAATGCACCAGGAAACTGACCAGCAATAGCAAGATTACTTTCGATGTTAACACCATCATATCCGCAATCATGATCCCAGCCCTGGGCATCCAAAACTGGCCTGACAAGAAACTGTGATGCAGGCTCCAAAGCTCGGTACCTGTATGAAGGATTGTCACTGTCAAACGATTGTGGGAGGACAAAGTCAGGCAGAGGCACAGGCACTGGTGCTGGACCTTCATCTTCCTGGTCCGCATCTTCCCCAATGTCATTACTGCAATCTTTGCCTCTCTTCTTTATCTCCTTCAGCCTTTTCAAATTGTCTCTCCACTGCTTCTTTAGAAGGAGTTTCACCCGATAATCATACTCCTCAAAATAAGCTTTCTTTTGCTCTTTGCTGAGCATCTGAACCTGAGATTTCCTCAAAGGCTTGAATGGTGGAAGCTGGTCATATTCATCCTCATCTTCTGCATCCGAATCAGGGAGGTCACCCAAGTCCATGTCTGAATCAATGTCCTCATCACCCAGATCAGTAGGGAGTTTTAGATGAGGGCGAGAATGCAACAGAGAAGACACGAGGTGGGGTAGAGGTAAAGAGCGGAGCCGTAAACCAAAAGGCTTCTTGTGGTCAATAAGATCTTGAGGCTTGGATATAGAACTTGCTTCAGACAAAACCTTCAGTGAGTAGCACAGCAGCAATAATTGGGGTCTCCAGCTTTGTCCATTTGGGAGGACATTTTCTCCGTTCTCGTTCTTCTGGCACAAAGAATGATTCTCAACAAGAGACACCGGATGCTTCATACTCGGATGCATCAGGTACGAATCACCGACTGCTTGGCTGATTGCTTGCTGGATAACATGAGATCGTTGAGCAACATACACCTCAAAAGCTAGGGATGACCCAGATGGTCCATCAGGAGGAGGAGAAGTGGCATGCGTCAGAGTGACAATTGCATTTTTCCATATTGATGAAGTTAGAGTTCTGGAAAGCGAACTTAACAACAGCAAATCATTGCGATCTCTATCATGGGTGTCTAACCGGTCAACATAGAGGACAACATCTGGAGGAAACTTGTTAATCAGCTTTTTTACAGATGCTAGTATTTTCCGGTTGGTAGCCTCTTCCTTTACAGAGGACCTGAGACCTGGTGTGTCGATGATTCTGATTTTAACTCCATCAACTGTCCCAACAATCTCATTAACCCTAGTTGTGGCAGGTGCAAACGCATTGATCTCAACTCTCTTCTCACCAAAAATAGAATTAATGGTGGCACTCTTCCCCACTCCAGTTTTCCCGAGAACCAAAATGTTCAAAGAGAAGTTTAAATCATCTTTGCCCTCTGCTTCAAGCTGCATGGCCATACTCTTAGCAGTTTCAATGCTAAACTCTCGACTAACACGTCTCCCTTCATCTGGGTCCAGCCGATGTAGCACTGATTCAACTATAGAATCTTCAGGAGACTGTCCTAGTCGCTGGACAAGCCTCAAGAACTTCACCCTTATGTGCTGTATCTTCTCTAAAATCTTCTTTTCTTCTTCACTTAAAGTACGCTTTACCATATCTGGTGGGGGAGCATGTCTCCTTGTGCGAAACTGGAAACCTGAACCAGCAGGATTTTCAAGAGAAAATAATCCAGAACCATCAACAGAGCTTAGTGCTATTCTGCCTCCATCCAATTCAGCACCAGTTGCTGCTTTTAAAAGAGCAGCAAATGCAGCAGAATCAAACAACTGTTTTCCTACTGGCTCTCTAACTTCGTCTGCTTCTTCATCTGAGTCTGTATCTTCATCTGAGTCCATAGTAATCTCTCCATCTATCGTCTGCGGATGATCATGATAAGCTTCAATACCTGGGGGGGAAGAGAAGGCTGAATTTTGCTCTAATTCATTCATGATGAGCTTGGTTGTTCCAGAGCCACCAAAAATTAACTCTTCAATGTCGTCATCAGAAAGTAAGCCTTTTTGTCCTCCTATTGTTTCTGAATCACGGTTTGCTTCATCTTTGATACCAGAGGAATTTGTATTGCTTTCTCGCACATCTTCCATTTTATCACCTTCGAAGTTTTCAGAAGAAAGCAAGCCTTTTTGTCCTCCTATTGTTTCTGAATCACGGTTTGCTTCATCTTTGATACCAGAGGAATTTGTATTGCTTTCTCGCACATCTTCCATTTTATCACCTTCAAAGTTTTCAGAAGAAAGCAAGCCTTTTTGTCCTCCTATTGTTTCTGAATCACGGTTTGCTTCATCTTTGATACCAGAGGAATTTGTATTACTTTCTCGCACATCTTCCATTTTATCACCTTCGAAGTTTTCAGAAGAAAGCAAGCCTTTTTGTCCTCCAATTGTTTCTGTATCACGGTTTGCTTCATCTTTGATACCAGAGGAATTTGTATTGCTTTCTCGCACATCTTCCATTTTATCACCTTCGGAGTTTTCAGGAGAATCACCATTCACCCACAAGTTCGTGGGCTGAGTAACTGTTCCAACATGACCATTGTCCTCGACCAATTTCACTGAACCAGAGTCATTAGCAGAACCATTTGTCACAACCGCATCTTTAGGACCCAAAACACAACTATCAGCTCCAAAATCCCTCTCCGTTGACAGCCTAGATTTGTTGTCATCAGAAGAAGAATTACTCTGAACCAATAACCCATCTTCTTTATCTTCTTCAATATCCAGCACCTTAACTAGAGGTGCAACATCCACAATCTCTTGAGCCCCAAAACTAGGAACGTTGACAACACCTGAAAAGCTTCCATCGTCCACTTCACTCACCATTCCCTCATCACCAGTCACCTTATCAAGTTCATCATCATCCATTGACAACTGAGCAATAGGCCTAATTCCATTCGAATTCGCACTGTCCAACCCAACAACAGGGATAAATTCATCAGTTACACCACTCTCCTCCTCCTCTACCTCCTCAAGAACTGAAATTTCTTCATCTGGGTCAGCCACAAAAGGCCTAGAAACCCGATACATGCCACCAAAATCACCCTCTTCACTGTTTTCCTCATCTGGGTCGCCTAAAAAAGGCCTCTCGGATGCAGAATCAAACTCTTCCTCACCACTCACAAACCCATTATCAATATTACTACCAGTACCACTACGACTACTACCAATGTCGCTATCAGAGGTGTCAGTTTTATAACCATCTGATTGAAAATCATCAACAGTTATAGGAGCTCGGATAGGGAGAAAACCTGCTGATGATGGTAGTGAAGGTGGGGTTCCTTGTGTTGTGGAAACAGGGACGTGGATCTTTGAGGCCATGGCTTCAAGTTCTTTTTTTTCTTTTTATCAGTAAACACAGTATAACAACACACACATAAATGCCAAAGCAAGGAAAATCTCTGGTCTGGTGAGGTAGGGCAAGGAGATAGGGTTGTGTTGGTGGGGAAGGAATAAGAGATAGGGTTTTTGCTTATGCTGTTGTTTCAGGTTTGCCGAAGTGTGATGATGCCGTTTAACAACAGGACATGTGGATTCATTGCATGAGACGGGGGGATTTAGGTTTTGTCTCTTTTGATGTTTTTCTTTTGGTTTTTGTAGGTAGTGTTTGGTAATGTGTCAATGTTTAATTTTTAAAATATTTTTTATTTAAAAAAATAAAAAA
>Ga0325401_1003677_pt1 | contig 14166 bp, 15 predicted proteins | sample PopdelMetagenome_FD_205666 | JGI IMG/M metagenome (GOLD analysis project Ga0325401, IMG submission 205666) | Populus deltoides microbial communities from Bellville, Georgia, United States - Xylem-PdKOR-R2 | ecosystem: Host-associated > Plants > Phyllosphere > Stem > Wood/Secondary xylem | place...
TGTGTAAAAATATCCACATATTTCATTTTCAAGTGAGTGTCACGTAGCTTTCGAGGAAATGGTAAAATTGAATTTTCCTTTTAAAACAAAATGTGAAGGTACCAAATACAAGAAAGAAAACATCAATATAAATAGAGTGACAGGGTGGGTTTCCATTTCATTGAAAATGATACCTCGAATCTTTTGATTGGCTGAAAGGCTGATTATTCCATCCAGTGTGTTTGAAATTGTAATAATAATAATAGTTTAAAATGTTTTTTATTTAAAAAAATATTAAAATAAAATTAATTTATTTTTAAAAATTATTTTTAATATCAATATATAAAAAAATATAAAATTATAAAAAAATATTATTTTAAATACAAAAATTTCAAAATTTAAAAATCCATCGTTTCCAAACACACCTAAGTGCTCCCAAGCGAACCTAGCCCATTGGGCTTTCATGGATGCTTGGCATCTCATCGATGGACAAGATTCATACAGAGTAGGCCACGCCATTACCACGTACCACGTACCACGTACCACGTGTCAATCTCGTATCCGAATCATGTTTTTTTCTTCTTCTTTTTCTCCCTTCGTTCCCTCTGCTTGCCACTCGCTTTCTCCGTGGAGAGTCGCAGAGCAGTGGAGCGATGTCAAGATCAAGCGACTCTGCCTCTAAATTCAGAGTTAGTTTCCTCTCTCTAGACCTCTGAATTCAGGTCTTGATCCTTGTATAAGATAGATAATTATTGATTGGCCTGGATTAACATAATTACGATGATTCACTCTTATCGCATGGAAAAAACAATGAAAATCAGTTCTGATACATCTAATCTCTTAAGATTTTTCAATCTATTGAATGTATCAGGTGTTTAGCTGCTGATAATAAATTTATCTTCCATTATTTAATTGATAACACCATGGAACTATGCATAATCGCTTGCTATTATGCTTATGATATTTTCTCCATTGATTATAAATTCGATTTCTACCTTTTCTTATTATTATTGTTGTTATCGGCAGAAATCAGATGGAGAACCGTCAAATAACGGTGTTGGAAACCTGACGTCCAAGATGAATCAGCTTAAAAGACAAATTCAAGCGGAAAGGGTTGTTTCGATAAGAGTAAGTCTGAAGTTTTACCGTATTCAAGGGTCGCTAGTGATCTGATCGTCGTTCGTTTGTTCATGGCTTGGTCAATAATTATATACAAGAAAGCAATTCATGTTTGATTATTTTCTTTTTTGTATAGGATAAAGTTGAGAAAAACAGAAGGAAACTTGAAGCCGATGTTTCTCAGCTAAGATTAGCAACTTCGAGAACATTTATGGGGCAGAATGGAGTTTCTAAAATGATTTCCTTGAGAATTGGAACTCCTCTTTGTAAGTATGGTGGATTTGCTCAAGGATCGGGTGATAAAGATGTTATCAATGGTCATGAAGTTGCAGCCACTACGGGTACCAAGCTCCCGTTCGTAGAGAAGATACCTCCTTATACGACGTGGATATTTTTGGACAAGTATGTCAGATAGTACTTGCTCATCTTTCACATTTTTTACCCGGTGCTAAATAAATAAGCAAGCAAACATGTGCTGTTGTATTTACCTGTTGGGTGCTCTTTGAGAATATCAATAATTCATTTTTGATCCTGGAGAAATTTAACCTGCCATATGTTGGGAAATTAATGCAAAACATTTGATGATTTATGTTGGCTCCCTCGTATTGTTTCATATATGGAGATTTTGTTTTTGTGTTATATTTCAAGTATGCAATTATGCAGCACAGGAATCAGAGGATGGCAGAAGACCAGTCAGTGGTTGGCAGGAGACGCATATACTATGATCAACATGGCAGTGAAGCTCTGATTTGTAGTGACAGTGAAGAAGACAATGAACCAGAGGAAGAAAAACATGAATTTTGCGATGCTGAAGATCGCATTTTGTGGTAAGCTGATTGATTTTATTTTGGTACATATTTTTAATGCAATTTCCTGTTAAAATTTAGGATGGCATGATTGCATTCTTAATAATGAACCGTGTTGCTCCCCACCATTTTTTGTTAAACTAGCAACCTAAGCAAAAGCTACGCTGTTGAACAAAATTTAATCAACTTTCACAAAAGAGTATATGTCAAGAACTGATATTAAGATCAAAATTAAAAACAGCGCAGATCAGTTTGAAAGCTGTAAGACTCTCATTACATTCGGTTCTTATTGTCGTTCTTGGTCTTCTAGGGTGTATCAATAGTAGTTATTCATACTCGAAAGTCCTTGTTTTTATCAAAATTGTTGCTTTTGGTGCTTAAATCAGAAGCAGCAGACATTAAAATATGCTATCTGTTTAGTCTTAATGACACCCCTGATTGTAATTCATGACCAGTTATTTGCCACCAGTCCCAAGTACTTCACACTGTGTCTGTCAAATTTGGCAGGATGGTCTCTCGGGAACATGGATTAGCTGAGGAAGTGCTGAATGTTGTTAGCCAGTTTATTGGAGTTGGCACCACAGAAATCCAGGTAGTACAAAGGAATTTATATTAACTGCTTTGAGTTTTGAACTGATTTCATCATTAGTTGCTTCTATTACTATGTGTTTGGTGAAAATGGTTTCCTGTGGCTTAATTTACTTACTGAGTTTGATATTGCAGGAGCGATGTAGGACGCTCGAGGAGAAATATAGTGGTGACCAAAGTGTCAAAGATACTAGTGATTCAGTAACTGGGAGGGGCATATCTATGGAAAAGAGCCTTAGCACTGCTTTAGATTCTTTTGATAACCTATTCTGTCGCCGTTGCTTGGTACTCATTTCTGGCCTAATCATGAGATGAAATTTTTCTGAATTAATCCTTGATTACTTCAACCTTGATTTTTTTCATCTTGAACAGCTATTTGACTGCCGCCTCCATGGCTGCTCGCAAACTTTGATTAATCCTGTGAGTAGAAACCTTCATTATATATGAGTGCTCTGTGTGTGTATAAAGTATATATTTTTTAATGTAAGGTGTTCTTATATCTAATAGGAGGCTTTGCTTGGCAGAGTGAAAAGCAGTCATATTGGTCTGAATATGAAGATGATCGGAAACCTTGCAGCGATCAATGTAGTCTTCGGGTGTGTTCTTTTATCTGGTTGAAAATTCTCTTCAATTTTTATTTGATTTATTTTAAACTTTCAGCATAAACAGTGGGATGCTTTTCTGGTCAACAAGATCAATTTTTAACCATTTGGAACTTGAAATGTTAAGAACATTAGGCCAGATGAGGTCATATATGTACCAAAAATCACTATAAACTGCAGATAACAGGCTAGAGGAGAGGTTAACTTTCTGTGGTATATGATCCTATGCGCTCCTTTTAATTTTTTATTCCTTAATTACGAGACAGTTTTTCTTACATATGTGAAGCTGGTAACTAATTGTGCTGTCTGTACTGCTCACATAAACAAGTTACTCAAAGTTACACTGTTACTCCAAATTTTTAGGTAATTATTATTCTTAGAATGTGTGTGCATTTTTTGTTCATGTGGACACTCTTATTTACTACTGCCATTACACGTATTCATTCACTCCCCAGGGACTTGCCAGATCATATGGTTACCAATGACTTCTAATGTATCTTTTCTGTTGCATATGCTGTTATAATTTTTCATCTGGAGTTCTTACATTCTGCATTGAAAATTGTGAGTCTGATATTAATGTAAATGCCTTACAGCTAAGAGTTGTCAAAGACTTGCCAGGAGGTTCTGTTAATAGGACAAAAACTGCCACCTCAACAGAGGAAAAAAAGACTGCAGCAGCCTCAGATGCTGAAGGACCAAGTGGTGTGGACTTCATGATAGATGAAGAAAGTATCCCGGAGAAAGAGATGAGTGTTATTTCGGAAGCTTTTTGTAACTTGGAACCTGCTTCCGGAGCTCCGAATCTGGATATGTCTGCTATGGTGACACATAACCAAGAATACATGCGAAAGCGCAAAGCACCACAGCATACAGGTATAGCACCAGATGGCTCATCACAGGCTCCTGATGATATGCAGGATTTTAGTAAGAAAAAGAAAAGATTATTGCATTTGGATGTAGTAAATGAAGCTGCTGAAGGTGTATTTCCTGATCATGGTTCCACTGCTAAAAAAGCAAGTGATAAAATTGAACTTAAGATGACCATAAAAAAGACAACCAATGATTCCTTTGAAACTGTTTGTTCTGGTACTGAGGAGAACGTTGGGCATGTGGCAAAGGATGTCTTTGGAGTGTCTAGACCAAAACAGTCATCCTCGATAGACAGAGCAGCTGAAGGGGTTTTACGAAAATCTGAGTGGAAACCCATTGAGAAAGAACTATATCTGAAGGGAGTGGAGATATTTGGGAAAAACAGGTATGGGGTTTACCTATTTAAATAACATCACACACTTGCATGCAGATACCAATAATACATGTCTTGAGATACCTTTATCATAGGCAGGTGTCAGATGTTTGTTTGAAATTTGTTAGATATGCAGGAGTGCAAGCTTGCAATCCATGTTCAGTTATTAGGAATCTGGATGTACCCTATAAATTCCTGTTATTAACCAAGTGTTACATAATGTAATTATGCTGGTTTCAAAAGAGCAGAAATTTTTATCCCTCTTCTAATTAACTTACTGGTTTTGATAAATCCAAATGTAACTTCACTTATCTTTTGTGCCAAACAAAACTTTTATGTCTTTATTTTTCACGTTATGCTCAAAGTATGATTTGTGCTTTGCAGTTGTCTTATTGCAAGGAACTTACTTTCAGGCTTAAAGACTTGTATAGAGGTGTCCAATTACATGCGTGAAAGTGGAGCTATGATGCCTCATAGATCTGTTGCCCCAAGATCATTTCTAGAAGACAGTGGGAAGAGTGATATGGATTATGTGGTATGCATTATGATCTATGATATTTCAGGAAGGATTATACTACCATATTCTTAAGTTTGCTTTGTAAAGGAAACCATCTGCCTCAACTCATCTCAAGTTTGCTGTCTTTCTTGGTGATTGTACTCCATGGATTTGGCATATGCCAATGATTTTTCAGGAAAAGATAGCTGCCCTTGACAAAAGAAGGGTGGAAGAGAATCATGTTCGTATATTTGTGAGAATTCGAATATTGATTTCCAACTGTATTCAGCAGTTGCTTTTAAATATGTTGTTATAGTTAACTGCTTCTCTCCCTCCCTCTGTTCTTTCTGATTCCATAGAGGTCTACCAATATCCATTTTCTTTTCCTGTAGGGTTCTGCCTTTTCATCCCACAAGTTGTTTCTACATTATAAAGCCATCTCTTCCATACCTTTTGTTTTCTGTAGGAGCAAGATATGCCAACAAGGTCCCGTTTACTTCGTAGGAGGGGAAGGGCACGGAAACTAAAATATTCTTGGAAGTCTGCTGGTCATCCATCATTTTGGAAAAGAATTGCTGATGGAAAAAATCAGTCATGTAAGCAGTTTACACCTTGTGGATGCCAGTCAATGTGTGGAAAGCAGTGCCCTTGTCTGCATAACGGAACTTGCTGTGAGAAATATTGCGGGTATGTTGATGTATCTTTCCATAAGGTGACTATTGATTACAGAAGTTAATGCAACATGTATATAATGTAGAAAATAGTCTCTTTTGCATTTGCTATACAACATCTTTATGAGTAGTATTTGAATCAGGATCAAGCTTCTTACCACTCAGCTTAAAATTCTTCAGGTGCTCGAAAAGTTGCAAAAATCGCTTCAGAGGATGCCACTGTGCAAAGAGCCAATGCAGAAGTCGACAATGCCCGTGCTTTGCTGCTGGTCGTGAATGTGACCCAGATGTTTGTAGGAATTGCTGGGTTAGGTAAAGTATTTTATATGCTTATACTTGATGATCATTGTTTTTTATGCAAAGATTCATATCTCTATTGCATTTCCATTCTTATATGTGTGTGTTTCTGTAAGCACCATGGCGTTGTATTGTCGAGTTCGCCATACCTGTACATCACCTTTTGGCATTAACTCAATCTTTGTATCCTGCATCCTCCAAATTTCATAACAGTGACAGTTTATGCGCACACACCATACTACAAGACCTTATTATCCATTAGGGGCAGCAGATTGAAGTAGATGTTAGCTCCAGAACAAAGTTGGATGAAATGCTTTTCTTTCTCTCTCTGTTTTTTCTTTTTTCTTTTTTTTACTTGACCACTACATGCCCTATCAAACTATAGGAAAATTTACATGGTGGTTTAAGCAGCTGTTCTGAAACTAATTGAATCATTTGACAAATGTGCCCCTGAGATAATGGAATATTAGGCTCATAGGCGTCGTCTCAAGTTATTAGTTGGTTGTTTACCGTAGAAAAAGATGGTTCACGACTGAATATTAGTTGTCTCGGAAATTGATCTCATTTTATCTAGTTGTGAGAAGTTGGAATTTTTTGACTTTAGTGTTTTCTATCCAAACTGGAGTCAGGCAGACAAACAATTGATCTTTGTATCAGTCCAGTTCCATGTTTCAAAGGCTCCAGTTTCGGAGCATTCTGGTGACTTAAAGAATACTAGTGATAGTTCAGGGATTTTCATATAAAAAAGAAGAAGAAGAAGAAGAAGAAGAAGAAGAAGAAGAAAGAAAGAAAAGTAAAGCATGAAGTTGTTTGATTGATTTATTCAGTCATGGGAACCTGTCTGTTCTGAATTAAAGTGTCTCTTTCAGTCCCATGAATCTGATTACTGAACTATTCAATCCATGTTTCTTTTGCAATTTGATCTCCGGTTTGAGTTAATAAATTCTGGGATCTATTGATGGCCAGGGTTACTGAGTTTTTCAATCTCTTCGACCTTCTCTTTCTTTCATTCTTCTGCATTTTGTGTAACATTTTTGTTTTTATGCAGTTGCGGAGATGGCTCATTAGGAGAGCCTCCAAAACGAGGAGATGGACAATGTGGAAACATGAGGCTTCTTTTAAGGCAGCAGCAGAGAGTGAGTGATTCAGAAAAACAACTGTTATCATACTAATATTATAGATACATTCTGAAAGAAATTTTTTGTCTTCCACACTAAATATATAATATCATTCTTCAGATCCTCTTGGCAAAGTCTGATGTTGCTGGATGGGGAGCCTTTTTAAAGGTACTACATACTGCCTGCTTCTGTTGTCATGCTCTCCATTACTCGTGACTTGTTCTGTGCATTGAATTTGATGATGTGGTTTCAGAACCCCGTCAACAAAAATGATTATCTTGGAGAATATACTGGTGAATTGATCTCTCATCGAGAAGCGGATAAGCGTGGGAAAATCTATGATCGTGCTAACTCATCATTCCTTTTTGACTTGAATGATCAGGCAAGTGATAGTTACTGGTTACAAAATAGAGAATCCCGTGTGTAAGAACATAATAATAATGCTATCCTTTGAGACCAAATTCACCTCATGTTCAAATGGCTCTCCTTTGACAATTGAGCAGTAGAGTGATGGTATCTGATTTGGAGAACTAAATTGGTTTACATTTTCCGAAGTTCAATGCAATTCGCAGAATCTATTTTCTTACTGCCATCTTTGTTGATTAATGTTGCATTCTATCCTCTTCAGAGTGATTTACCGAGTCTGTTTTTGTGGCTATCTTCCTGGCCAGTTAATGTGGCTTGCTTCTTCTTCATCTTTTTTTATTTTTTTCCAGTTTGTCCTTGATGCTTACCGAAAGGGAGATAAGCTGAAATTTGCGAACCATTCATCAAATCCTAATTGCTATGCTAAGGTATTCAAGTTTCAGTGATTACCATGTTAATTTTTCATTCTTCGACATGGACTTAGATATTATGTTGGATCATTCAGGTAATGCTGGTAGCAGGAGATCATCGAGTGGGCATCTTTGCAAAGGAGCATATAGAAGCTTGTGAGGAGCTATTCTATGATTATCGCTACGGGCCAGACCAGGCACCCGCGTGGGCTCGAAAACCCGAGGGTTCCAAAAGAGATGATTCCACAATCTCCCAAGGTAGAGCAAAGAAACACCAATCACATTGATGGATGATTATTGGCATGGCTTGATATTATGGAGCATGTTTCTGTAATTCCTAAGTGTATTTGAACAGTCTCTTACTCATAGAATGAACATAAGTTGCCTATACCAGGTCATGCCATCATTTATTTGTACAAAGATGCACGCAGAAGTGCGCTTCCTGTGAATTTGACTCTTTCAAAAAGACAGGATAGCAATAAGGTCAAACATTGTTATTGATATTGAGTTTGAAACTGATCTTGCAGTTTCCTGTAGAAGCCAACAGTACCCGATGAAATATGATGTTGTTTCATGTAAAATTGTTATTACCACAACTAATAAGGCATTTTTCTTTTCCTACTTTGTTTTTTTCCTTAGAGGCTGGTAGGCAATTGTTTGACCTTGAGCTTCGAAGCATCCATGTGCATTATTAGCTGGGGTGGGTTTGCGTCTCATCAGATCCACATCCTCCTTGGACGCTATCAGTGTAACCACAGTGTTAGTATATGTGTGAAAACGTCATGCTTGTGGTTGGAAAACTAGGCGTTTCAGAATCTGCAAAGGACTAAGAATCTGGTTCATAGTGATGAATTCCTTCCAGTTTCCATTCGTCTGAATCTCAAGTAAAACACCTCTCCCCCAAAAAATAAATTAAAAAAAAATCCCCACATGCCTGCCTGGAAGATTACGAGGAATGAATAGAATGTACAAGCTGAAAAGTACAAATCACTTCTACAGAAACGTATCCCCTTGTTTAGAGCCTATTTTAGATAGTAAGTGAAAGTACAAAAACTCGTTCCATGTATCTGGAACACCTGGAAGACACCAATGGCTGCAATCTTGGATGCTCGATGCATAGCGCTTACCAGGTCCTTTTCCATATATAGATGGATGACCATCTGTCCTAAAGCCCGAGATGCCAGTTATATTCAAGAAAGTTACAGGAGTTTTCATGTGCTTGATGGTCTCTTCAACAATGGAATTCTTCTCAGAATAGCCCGTACTTGAAGTTTCATTAAGGGGTTGAGTAGCACCCATACAATGCCCACCTGAATTCCATTGTCCGCCCCTGTATAATGCATCATAAGCCACTCAACAATTTGATACGTGGAGGTCAAGGCATTGAACATGACAGCACTGAACATACCTGAAATGAGAAGGCGCCGAGCTTCGAAAGAAAACTCGAGTCTTTCTCGGATTAATGTGCCTATCAACCCATGATGCCCAGGTCATTAGAGCTCTTCTGAAAGCTATAGAAACATCAAGCTGGGGATGAACTTGGTTACCTTCCTGGTAATAGTTGATCCTGTTACAAGGTCAGCAGAAGTTACAGACGGCCTAATATAGATACAAGGAAGCAAAGATATTAAAACTACAGATGGTCTTTTCCAAAGTTATATTGCTCTATTTTAGAGACACCCTGCATGCTGGGAATAATGTTGTGAGTTTGCCACATTCAATATATTCCTTGCTTTCTTAATGAAACCAGATCCTAATAAAACTTCCAGCAGTAGCAATTTTTTATTTGAAAAATCAGAATTCCCATAAAAACTATGCACGAGCCTAGGTTCCGAAGTTGAGTAGGTCAAGAATATACCGACCCAGCTTTTGTTTTGAAGTGAGACCACCAATGTGCAGTGTTAAAAATCAAAATGTCAGCTCCTCTCCATCTTGATGAACCATGATCAATGGCATCGATTCGTAATGTCTGCACTCTCCTGGACCCTATCCTTGCTTTACTCTCATGAACCAAGAAATGTGACACATAGTATTCAACTGTACATTTATAGTCCTGCAAAACCAATCTCAAAAATCAGCAATAAGTCCAACAGAATAACTTGTTAGTATCGCAAAATTTGATCTTACCACAAATTTGAAGCTATAATTCCCTTTCTCCTTGGTGATTCTCCTTCCATGGGTCTCATACACCTTCTTAGGATCTTTAACAGCTCCCATTAGCATGCACAGCATGGATTCCCATTGGTTCCTGTTAATTGAATCGCCGACAAAAACTAGCCTCTTCCCTCTAATCAAATCCAGCATTTTTGTCGCATTGAATCTGTGGAATGGAACAACACCCCGTTTCAAAACGAAAAGAATTTTCAACATTGTGTGCTTCTGTCTTTTCCACCATTGCCCTTTCAACTAAATCATAAAGCCCCTACTTTTTCAAAATAAAAGGAAAGAGAAAGACTGTTTGATGTAAATTGATGTACCTTGAGATGTTGCAGTCTTGAGGTTGCCATCTCCATTTCATGTAATCTTTATCCAATCTCCCATTGCCAACACAATCAAAGCCCTCGTCTATGAAAGGACATGAACTATTTGTGTAGAGAGGATAGTTCTCATCATAGACCCACCTCCCTCTTGTAACATCACACTCTCTCATGCTCTTTTCTTTATTTCTTCCACTCCTCGAAGTCTTAATATTTGCCACTGAAATTGGTCCTTTTTTCTTCTTTCGAATCCCCTCCTTGTTTGGAGCTTCATTTTTTTCCTGTGAAGCAGCTCCTCTAGTCTCTTCTGCAATATTCTCACTACTCTGAACTTGAATTCTCTGCGTTGAAATTGATCTACTCTTCTTCTCTTCAACACTCGCAGTTTCTGGTACCAGCGCACTCTCTTGTACCGTGCTAAAACTACCATTTACAGCATCTCTGTCTTTCTCACTAGTTTCAGATTCGTTGACCTTTCTTTTAATAACTGAAATGCTAGCAAATCCAGAAATATTTTCAGGTTCTCTAAAATGGGTATCTACAAAAATTGAACTGTTCAGGTCAGATGATGAGGAATTTATAGTCAAGTCACTGAAGGGCTGTACACGAAGTGGTTTTAAACTCGCTACAAGGGAGGTTTTGTTGAGCTCAAAGTTTGTTTCTTGGAGAATTGAAGGGGTAGATTTGGACACCCAGATGGTAAAAAATACGAGAAAGAATAAAGAAGAGATTGTGAAGGAAAATACCAAGGATCTTGTGGATTTGAAGGAGAAACTTCTCTGCCTGTCCATTTCTGAAAATTAGTCTCTCTGTTGTGTGTTAAGAAATGAAGGTCTACTTCAAAAGAGTTTCGAAAGTCTTTGTTGAAAATTGGTTTTTTGATGTGGAAGGGAGTTTGAAGGGGAGAGGGGGACATTGACAGAGAAGGCTGCCATATGCTGTCTTCTGGGGGTATTTCTGTTTCTTCAAGTAATAAGAAAGTGTGGCGAGAATATTTACCAAGAAAAAAAAAAAAAAACCTGTTAATTTGAAACTTTGAACTCTCTTTCCTTCCTTTTCTTTTTAAATCCAAAAGGTCTAGAAATTAGAAAAAAGACAAAAATCCAATGGCTAATCCACCCGTTAATTAATTCTCAGTGTTTCAGGTGTTTACAAATCTCAATCATCATGAACAGACTGCCCTTTAAACTCTCGTCAAGAAAAGAAAAACCAAGGCATCATGTTTGATATCGAAGTTTTTCCCTAATTTATTCCCCTTTTCCAGTTCTTTTAGGAGAACAACTGAATTAATAAGCAAGAATATTTTATTTTACATAAGCTTTTTAACTGTTTTGTGCATGTTTGTATACAAATGTTATAGAAGTTATTTTTTAAAATGTTTTTTAAAATTAGTATATTAAAATAATAAAAAAAATTATTTTTTAAAAGAATATGTTTTGAACGCAATAACAACTTAAACAACTTCACTGACATATTGGATGAGTTGGCTTTGCTTGATTTGCAAGAGATGCAAGCGACAGAAGGAGAACCCCTCGGAGGGGGTGGATTAGTCATCTTACAAGACACCATCTGTAACCAGAAAAATGCAAGTACGACGGCGGTGGGGAGGCACAGCTGGCCAGGACAATTACGTGAAACATTGTGGGAATAATAAAAAAATAATTGTCATCCGTTTTCATTATAAACAAAGTAGTCACATTCTAGTGATCTGGATTTATGAATTATGACGAAACGACGTTGTCTGTAGTTTAATTCGAGGGACCAACCAACCTATTTTGGATGGGATAAATTCTGCAATTACCGTACAAAATAAAAAGTTACGACAAATTAACACAATAAAAAAAATCTTTATAAAATAGCATATTTTTAGATATCGTGATTCTAAACCATGATATTTAATTAATTTTATAATTTAAAAATATAATATTTATTTAAATGTTATATTTTAAAATTGCAATATTTATTTAAATATTGCAGTTTAAAATCATGATATTTAATTAAATATTATATTTCTAAACCGTGATATCAATTAAATGTTGTGGTTTACAACTACGAGAAGATTTCATTTGATGTCATGGTTTATAACCGCAACATCAACTAAATTTTAGTATTATTAAAAAAGACAAACCAGTCGACTGGTTTGTAATGGTCAATTAAACCAGCTGATTGGTTGACACTGAAAAGCAAAGGAAAACTATTATATGAACAATAACTTTTTGATATTTTAATTGGAGTTTGTTTTTTGATCTACAAGTTTGATAAAAATATATATTTTGACTTATAAAATATATTTGGAAGAAAATTTTCATAAAGTTATTGTTTTTATATGAATCGGCTGACCGATTCATATAATTGGTTCAATCTGCCGACTGCTTAAACTAAAGAATTGATAGTTTGGTTACTGCCCCTCCCAGCAACAAATTTTATCCAACATCTAAATCTAACAAAAATAAAAGTTTCTTATGAGGTTTACTATTTAATTTGTTAATATGACATTTAATTTAGTTAATGATTTAAAGAGTTAAAAAAAATTTAATTTTAACAAAATTTAGGCTTAGTTTTTTCTATTTAGGAACCATACCCAGAATTTTGTCTCACTTAAAAAACATGCAAAGAACCACATTAACAAAACTCAACAAATTTTTACGTTTTATAATCACAAGAAGCCACAGGAATGCAAATAAAAAAACATATATACATGCAAAATGCATTTTAAATACTTAAAAAATATATCATTCTAGTAATTGGAATCCCAAAATATATCAATATAACTCATCTATCTATCCATGTCTTTATCGTCTACTGGATGATTTGGGCTCGTCAATAGCACGACTGCATCTAGCTCCACAACATTATCAAGAATTAACCTTTCTCCAAAAGTTTCAAGTACAGTGCAACAAATATTGTACCACCATGACACATAGGTTTATCCTTTATTTTCTTCGTCAATGTTATGAAGCTCAAATACAACCTTTCAACCCTCCTGAAGCATGAAACCAACCTAATATTAATGTTAAATTAAAAGATCAATAAATAAAACCTAACGTTTAACATATATTAATTATAAAAAGATTTGTAATTTTTTTTAGATACAAGTAATGAGGAGTCATATATTAATAATAGCTTTTGTTATTTGCTTGTCAACATCCTTAAACAATAATCAAATGATTCATTTATCCTAAGTTGGATTTATAAATAATAAAGATTATCATTATCAAACAAAACTATGAGAAAAATTATAATATTTTTTTAAATAACTTCGAATATAGGGAAATCGAATCACAAATCAACGAATTTTGTCTTCCATGTGCCAACATTCTGAATAGTTTATTTATATTGGGTTGACTTTATAGACAATAATATTATATACATAATAAATCAACAATTGCCATACATATAAAGCCAAAACATACCAAACTTGCACTAAAATGTCATAGTCCACGATCCTGAAAAATTAAAATTCATATCAATCAATAATACATCAAACCATTCAAAACATATAAATATTCATTTGAGGTTAAAGATCAACCTTTAAAAGATACAAAAATCATTCAAAAGCTATTAGAAGTGTGTTGAAAAGTGGTGGTGCATGAGAGACACATGTTGTTTTGTTAAATACACTATGGTAACATGTGGAATCATGCTCCAATAAGAGTTGGTGCATAAGACCAACTAGATAAAGTGCATCTCCTCTTCCTATTTCTTTCTATATTAGCAATGAGGCACACCGATGCTTGTGGGGGGAGATTGAGTGAAGAGAAGATCAACTTCTCTTTTTTGTCAGTTTTATCTACCTTACTATGGTTGGTTGTTACTCTTGGTGGCTCTATCAACATGACATGAGGTGAGGGGTTGTTTGATGGTTGGAAGACTAAATTGATAAATGAGGTGATCAATCAAAAGATGAGATTTGTCAAAGTGGTTGATTTGGTTAGAGATGGGAAAAAAGGCTTGGAAGAAAAGTGAGATGTTAAAATGGTGTTGCGTGGTGGTA
>Ga0325401_1003684_pt1 | contig 14152 bp, 9 predicted proteins | sample PopdelMetagenome_FD_205666 | JGI IMG/M metagenome (GOLD analysis project Ga0325401, IMG submission 205666) | Populus deltoides microbial communities from Bellville, Georgia, United States - Xylem-PdKOR-R2 | ecosystem: Host-associated > Plants > Phyllosphere > Stem > Wood/Secondary xylem | place...
TGCCCAAAACTCGGTGCTAGTTGAAAACTAGCTCACACTACCTAAAACTAGGCGTTAATCTTTACACTAGGACAATTAGCTCAGACTGTCCAAAACTGAGCACTAGTTCCTTAATCAAGACAACTAGTTCACACTTGATATCAAATTGCAAAATTCACAATTCAAAAAAAAAAATGTTTTGAATTATAATAATAAAATAATTCAACTAATGTAGGGTGCTTACAATCTACCTGGATTTTGTACTCAACTAGCGATCCCCTGCTATTGAAGAGTGTTTGTGGCCTCACCTGTATTAACAGGTACTCATATTATTATTATTATTATTAAATCTTACACCTGATTTATTACTTCAATATTACTTATTGACATAATAAATCAATATATTGATTAATTCAATTCAATAATTCATTTTGATAATCTTTATCGATAAAATTAATCAATATATCAATTAATTCAACCTAATAATTGATCCTGATAATTCTTATCGACATAATAAATCAACACATCAATTAATTCAATTTAATAATTCATTTCGATTATCATAACTCATTTCTGGGTTATTCTCCTAAAATTTACCCTATTTCCTTGTAAAAAAAAACAAAAGCAATAATAACAAGAAAACTAGCAATGTGGTAAAAGCTGGCTGAGGAAGGTTCCAAATATATATAGAAGAATAAAGTTAGAGTTTCGGATGAAATTGGGAGCTTAATCATACCATATCCTACCTAAAACTAAATTATCTTATTTGAGTAATGTCAATACTTGTAAATGTGGTCAGGTATTTATGGTGTAACTTATGTTAACAACAAATCAAGTTCTTTTCATAGCACAAGTGTCGGTTATACCAAACAGTAGGCTATGAAAGTGCCAAGTATTTGTTGTACCAAGGGTTGTACACCACAAATCTAGATTAATCATTTAACAAGCAAGGTATTAAAAGTGAGTAAGATAATAAATACAAAACATGTCAGTATCAAACATTAAAATCCATGTTAAGTTTATATTATACTTATTCTTACACCATCAGTGTACCATTTTCAACTTGAAAAAATTAACTTAGCTAAAGATATTGAAGAATAAAAACATAAATAAATAATATAAGAACATAAAAATGATATAAGTTAACTAAGTATAGTAAAAGAAATGAAAAGCATAAATAAAAGATTAATATAACATAAAATAAAACTTGAACATTACAAAAGACAAAGAAAGAGAGTAGGGTGATCTTGATCTGAACACCAAGATACCTATATGCATGGTAAATGCCTCCTTTTATAGGCCAAAATTCAGAACTATTGATTTGATGACTAATTGTTGAGTGGGTGGCCACCTCTTGACTTGTTAACAATCCTTATTTTCTTGTCTGCAGAAAATGTCATTGCTAACATCAGAATTTGAATAAATAGTCTTCATGAAAGTTCTAGAAAATTGTCTCAGATTTCCAACAAAACAAGAATGAGGTCATTTGGACTTCTAGAACTCGAGATATGGGCTGGACACTGAACAGTGTCTGGGCTGCATGACAGATTTCGACTTCTCTATTGTTGCTACAATTTGAACTTGATGACAGTCATTTTGAATTTTGGACTCTTCATGAAAGTTTTAGGCCTATGTCTTAGCTTTCTATACATATAAACCAAACCTACATCCAAGTTCTACAGCTCAAGTTATGATCCAATATCCGAATGGTGTTCTAGTTTGAACTGAACCAGTATCTCTTTTCTAAGCTTAGCCCTCTCTTTGTCTTCTCAATTTTAGTAGTTAAACTCATCAATCAATCCTTTGATTGATGTGATTAGCCTGCATTTAAAATGAACATTTACCATAAATTAAAGATATCTTATATTATCAAACTTGTTATTATAAAGCATGCTCTAGTTAAGGAGTTATTGATACTTCAAGTGCAAAATGATGATATAAAACCTTGATAAAAATGCAATTTTAAGTACTAATCATTTTTCATGCATATTTTTTGAAGAGAGATAAAATCATTTTTATCATGTTTTTTAAAAAATGCAAAGTAAATATCGTAATCGGTTTATAATTATCCATTAAGATTTGGTTAAAATACAAAATATCCTATTATAATTAGTTTGTTGTTCGGAATGCTAGGTCTTAGCTATATTCAAGAAATAAATAAGTTTGGACCTTAGCATTGTTAGGATTTAACTCAATAAGGTAAAGACTTATTTACGAAGAGAGATATGCCTTATACCTTAGACAAGACCAACAGATAGGAACATGACTTAGAATAACAATTAAACAACAATGCAACTTACCTTAGATAGGGTGCACTAGAGATGATGAATCTTCCTCTTGCACATTTAATCCCTTTAAAACGCTTTTGTTGACCAAAACACTTTTTTTTATTGACCAAAACACATCATTTTGTTCAAAACAACATTAAAACACTTTGTTTCATTTAAATGAAACGATACTATTTTTTGGGTTTTGATCTAAATTAAGTCATTAACCTTTTTTTTAATTACAACCCCTAATTTTTTAATTTAGTCAATTAAATCCTCAATTGAATTTTGATTCTAAGAATCAATTCAATCTCACCCCTTCCAAGTTTCAAAATGATTCCCTGAGTTTAGTGTCTTTTTCATCTTGGTCCTCGATCTTGGATATTTTTATTTTCATCCCTAATTGACCTTTAAACTTCTAATTTTTTTAATTTCACCACTGTCTTAAATTCAATTGGGTTCTCGAATTCACATGCCTTTTGCAAAAAGATCTTTGGTTCTAAATTTCTACAATTTAGCCCTTAACTTCGATTTTTTTTTTATAATGTTATCCCTAATTTCATCAAATTGAGTTTGAAAAAAATTAAATTTGGTCTTCTAAAATCTCAATCTTCTTAAGTGAGGCCAAATTAAGCTTTTAGACTTATGTTTTCATCAATTAAGTCCCTAATAAAATTAATTTGACCTAAATTAACTCTTAAAATTAATTAAACCTTTAAGTGAGCCCATGATTAAATTAAATTGACCTAATAAAATTCTAATTAAGTCCTTAGACTTAATGTTTATGAAAATTTATCCAATATTCATTTAATTTGACATTATATTTGCATTGTCTTTTGAACTTGGGTATAATTGGGTTCCTAATTGTTTTTCTAAAATCTCAGTTTGGTTCCTCCATGCATTTCAAAACCTTCTTAGCATGCTTTTGCCAAGTTACTAGTCTTTTGTTTTTTGAATTTTAAAAGAAAAGGGTAATTTTGGTGGAAACTCAAAATTGGGTTATGAAAGGCATGGATTGAAATACTTTTGATGATGAATATTCTCATAAATAAATGAATAATGACATTTAAAATAAAAAAATAATGAATAATAAATTTTAAAAATAAATAACAAATTCTAACTTTTAAAAAAATAATAAGATAAAAATGATTTATGGGTGCGAATTTTATTTTATGATGATGCATAATATTTTTCACGGATTATAAATAATAATTTAGGCTCCATCAATATGATCTCATCAAATCGTATTGAGTAAGAGTGGAAGCCTACGAATCTATTTTCAAATTAGCCAAGATAAATAGGTCAAAGTCTAATTTAATGTTAATCATCCCTGTGATCCAACGTGTATTTTAGAAATGGTGAATTTAACAAATCTTTTATTTTAAGAGACCAATGTCAAAAATTTTATGAATAACTTAATCGATAAGTCTCTATTTTTAAGGAATCAGTGTCAAAAAATTCACAAATGACCTAAATCAATAAGTCTTGTACTTTTAGGGATTGATATTAAATTATTTGGTAAAAATAATAAAAAGATTGTAAGTAAGTTTAGGAGGTAATTAGAATATTTTATGGGGATTAAAAAGATAGATTTATGAGAAAATATATAGTAAATGTAACATTTTATTTGAAATGATGTGATATGGGTAGTGTCGTTCTTCCTTTAAGTATAACTAACTCCTTGCCTGAATCTTTGAAACCAGTGTTAGTCTTTAGGATTCCTAGTTTCCTCTAATTACTTGGTGGAGACTCTGATTTTTAATATATAATTTTGTTTCGGAGAGTTCCATTTATATTCAGGTGCAACAACGTGGCAACTCTGCTAGGGAACCTAGGATTGAGCCTAATCACTTGTGTTTTCCTCTCATAAATTTAATTATCTTTTTTGTCCTTTATTTATGTGTATTTTCTTATTCATATTTTGTGATTCCATTGAAAACTAAGTATGCACCCTATTAAACTACTTCCAGCTTCACCATCGGAAGGATGCACCATGACTCCATCTACCCATCACGTGAATGATATCATGTCATATGCTCAGCAATATTTGAAGACACGATTAAGCTTTTTAATCTAGGAGTGATTGGGAGGTATCTCAACTTTCTATATGCAAAGAGTCATTCCCCTACTAGTTTTGGGTTTATACCGAGCATGCCTTTTATTATATGTATTTTCTTATTCATATTATTTAATTCCATACATTGTGTTTATTTTATCTTTCATAAGCATACATGTTATTATGTTTTTAAGTTTGCACACTTAATAAAAAACTAACAAAAGTTGTGTACCTGAGCTAGTCCATTCTAGGATTAGATAGGGAGATTCAAGTGGCAAGTGAGACTTATGTCCACTGATGCTCACTTGAACTTCTGTTCAAATCAGAACTCACTCAATGCATGAGGTATCGTGAAATTATTCTCAAACCCAGGTTGCATATGATTAAGAGGTCTATTTACCCTATTAGTAATTCAAATAATTTAGGGACTTAAAACATCTTTAAGAATAGACAAGTGAAGCCCGAACCTTTACTACGAGTTATGTCATAACTCAATTTGACCCTTTTTTCAAATATTTTCCAAAAAAAATACCAAAAGTCTAAAAAAACAAATTCAATGATATTTGGCTAATTTCTTGTCATTTTATAATTTTCAACCATTTCTCTTATTTTTTTCATATTGATAAAGTTTTTTAAAAAAAAAAGAAGGAAAAAAAACAAAAACAACATAGATTCTCACCCAAAAAGGCCAAAGATCATGACTATCGCTCACACACACGTGAATATGTTTGTTTTTGTGATAGCTTCTGCTTTTAAAGCATATCATAAAAACAACATGTTTGGTTAACATTGAAATACATTTTTGTGAATGTAGGTCCCATTGAAAGCGATGTTCCAATCACAAATTTAGAAAAAAACAATTGTTCGATGTTTTTAACTAAGTTGCAATCTTAGCTTTTCCTCCTCTAATAACTCTCCTCTAAAGAAAAGAATCGTTGTTTTTTACAGTTACCAAAATACCCCCTCATCTTTCCCATCCTCTCTATGTCACCTTCATTGGCCTCTGGTCCTCCCCACCTTGTTGTTTTGCTTGTGTCGTCCTTTTCTATTCATTCACCCAAATATGAGGTCACACCTTCCTTATATTTTTTCTCAGTGTTAACTTAAATATTCCTTGAACAGTCATGATGACAACAGTTTGAGTTGAAACATGACAAATGTGATCTTGTAGAGTAAGGCTTAACAAATTTATAAAGTAGAAAAATAACATTTATTATGATTAAGATGATCAAATTATGTAGTTAGGATACACATTTCAAAAACATTTTTTATCTTGAAAATTCATAATGATAATTTACAAATCAAAATACAGTGAAGCTGCTATTTTTATGTTGAAGTGTGAATGTTCAATATGATTCTATCCAAGTTGACATTATATTATGTTAACAAACTAACTAAAATTGAATGATATATATTAATGTTATCATATTTGTTTTCCTTTTAGCATATGAAATATTTCACTTAAGCTCAAGCAATGAGATTTGGCAACAAAACGTAAATTGGTTAATTATTTGAGTTAAATTATGGTATTCCTATGTATTAAAATTACTAAGCAAAATATGAAAATACTTTTTTGTTTTTTTGTTTGTTAATGTTGAGCATACTTATTATCTGCGTTTTAAAAGAAAAAAAAAAATTAGAGATGGCAGTGTAGTGTTGGGATTTTGATCTGGTAAAAAGCAAAGCATATGTTTCATTAATGTTTGTGGATTTAGGCCTGATTATTTTACTTAGCTCATATGGTTTCAAGGCAAGGCATGTATTCTAAGCCCCTTTTCCCCCCATTCTTCGGCCTGCGTATGGTGTTGCAAATGGGCTGCTGACATAATGTAACATGAATTTTGGGCTTCTCACCTATGGGTCATATACAATAAGTGTTGGGCTGTTTGCTCTTGGTTTTCCTTGAGGCATTGTTTGGCTACTCCTTTTTTTAGACTTTTGTTTATCAGCTTTCTTATTTAGCCTACGGTTGTATACTTAAAGATGCAATCTCATATTAACAAATTTATTTGATTTTAAAAAAAGAGAAAAATAAATAAATTTAATTGTATATAGCCAAGTTCCTAAAAAAAAAAAAACCATGTTTGCACTTTTAATTAAAAAAAAAGAAAAAAAATTATTTCCATGATTTAACATCTCTTAAAAATACCAAGAAATTCAAGAAAAAAAATATTTTATATAATTTACATGTATCGTGGATTTAATAACAAGTTTACTAAAATAATGGGGATTTAGCTTAAATTTTTTAAAAATTAAAAAATTAATTTGTTTATTTTTAATATCAAAGATTATAAACTTATTAAATGTAAGATATATTTGTGGTATTAAAAAAAATAAATGAAAAAAATATGTTTTACCTCTGGATTAGCTAGGCTTAACTTGTAAAATCATAGTTAACTCTATTGTGATGGACCTACTTTAACCAAAGACAAACCAACAGTTAAAAAAACACAATAATATCTTAGTAATAGTTAGACTAATAAACAATATAGTTTACCTTAAATAAAATGTACTAAGAATGATATTGTAACACTCTCAATAATTTCATGCATTTTAAGCTTTATTTCTTGTAAATAAATTTTTAGAGTGATTATATATATATATATATATATAGCTTTAGAATTTATTGAAATTTTGGCAAAATCTCTTTTATACCTAAAAATCCTAAGTTATCAATAAATACTTGTAACACTTCAATATATCCATCACACATAGCCCAATTATTGTCCAACCATCTTAAACTCATCATTTCACAATACAATTCATCACAATCATTGTAATTCATTTTAAATTCACATCATATATTTAATTATAATATTCAAAATTCAAATCACAGATCTATAACCATAAATTATCTAATACTATTATTCTAAGCTATGAAAAAAAGAAAAATTACATCATCATACACTAGCATCGTATATTCTATTTTCTAAACAGTAATCTCCATATTAAGCTTTTTTCAATTAATACCCAACACCGAGTAATTCTTTGTTTGCCTAAGTCCATGTGTTATTTCCACTTACAAACAATCTAAATTATCTACCCATTACTAGGTAAAACTCCCACATTCAGGGATACAATTTTTATTCCTTCGTACCGAATATTAATCTCAATATCAGGAAAAATTAATTCCTTATATATGTTATCAGACTTTATTTTCATCGTCAGAACTAATTTTTTCTACCCCATACCAAGCATTAATACTTTCATTAGAACTAATTTCATTGTCCTTTAGCAGACATTAAACCCATCATCGAGATTAATTTGATTGCCCTTTACAGGGCATTAATTCCATCACTAGAATTAATCTCACTAATCTTTATCATGCATTAAGCCCATCATTAGGACTAATTTCACTACCCCTTACCAAACATTAATTCCATCATTAGAATTAACTCTACTATCCCTTTTCGGGCATTAATTTCATCATCGAAAAATTAATTTTTTCTACTATATGTAAAAATTAAATATAAAATAACATAACATATCAAAAATATTATAACAACAAAGTACAAAAAAAATTGTTATGATGTAGAACACCTGCCTGCAATCAAAGATTTCAGAGTGCCTTCTTACTGCAACACAGCTCTCTAAATCTCTCTTGTATCAACAGACATATCAAATTTTCTTCTTATATTTGTTACCAAATAAATTCTCATTTCCAAACATTTATCTAACAATTTAAACTAGCCAATGTGAGTCAACTTAACTTATTCAATCAAAACTATCATCTTTCATTTAGTTTATTTCAAATTAAAACTTTAATCCAATTCCATATTTTCCCGATGCTATTAACAAAGAAAATACCACATAATCTTGCACATGCAACCATTTCTTACACTCCTTTTAATTTCCATTACTTCAAAACAAGTCCAAAATTTAAAATCAAGAGCAATTCCAAATATGAGTTGAAAACAAATTTGTATAAATCTAGACTCAATTCTGTCATCTAGACATCTAAAATCATTAATTACATCAACATGTGGAATTTATCCTACTGCTCTCGGTTTAGACCTATCTTTGGTTTTTATTCCATATATGAAGTTTTATAACTCTAATTTATACAAGATCGATTTCATTGGAAATTTTAAATCCCTTGCTATAACTTCTATAAAGAGATGAATTTCAAAATTTGTCATTTTCATGCCTAGAATTTCCCTAGAAATCAAGAGATGAAGTTGTCACATGTTTCGTCCATTAATTTCAATTTTCTATAACACTTCATGCTCATTTACATTTTAATCAAGCATCTAAAGTCAATTTACAAAATATTGATGTTAATGAAATTTCTGATTACGCTATAATATTTCAATTAAAAATTAAAATTCTAATTTAATTCTTTCAGAAATTATTTCCCTACATTAAATACATTATTAATTCACAACAATTTCACTTAATTTCATGTAATTATACGTTATGAACCTAACTTTCCTTTTTGGTCGGCCACTTGGGTTCCTAAGGATCCTATGTTTCTATTTATCAATTCTACTAAAGTTAACACTCAAAACAACCTAATCTAACCAAATTTGATCAATTCATAGTCCATTTGCATTTTCACCAAAATTTTTCTATAAAACCTAACCTAAAATTCATGATTTCTACCTCAATGTCATTCGTATTGCATGAAATTGCTAGATTAGGTCGAAAACCCCTTACCAGATGTTATTCAAGTCTTCAAATATCAACCCCTTACCAGATGTTATTCAAGTCTTCAAATATCAACTAATCAAGAATTTTTTGAACACTTTTCCTTTTTTTTTCCTTGCTACCATGATTGTGCAACCCCTTTTCTTTGATTATTTGCATATTTTTCCTTCTTAATTAGGTGTTTAGAGGTGTGTGTATGTGTTTTCCTCAATTTCTTCCTAAATCCCTTGATTTTCTCTTGGTTTCTCTAAGAATTTTGATGAGATTTTCCTCTCATCCCTTTTTGTTTGCATATGTTGTTGAAGAGAAGAATTTATACTTTTTCCCCTCTTTAAGCATAATATGAATTTTCCCTCCCTCTTTTTATTATTTTTTTATGTCACACTGTTTTTATGTTTTTTTTATTTCACTTTTGATATAAAAACTTTTATTTAACCCTTGTTTTTATTAGCTAGGAGTTTACGTTCTTCTCTCCTTTAAGAAAATTTCATCCTCAAAATTTTAAATTTTTGTACCTTGATTCTTGAATAATTTCAGGTATTTTCTTTTCATTTCCGATGCTCTTTTCCAAGTTTCCTCCTCGACTTGAGAATTCTTCTATAACACTTTCACCATACGAATCTTTTTATTCCTCAATTCTTTCTCACTTTAATCCAGAATCTTTATTGGTTTTACCTCAATAGTCAAATCTTCTTTAAATTCCCATGAAACTTATAGTAGTACTTTAGAGGCATCTACATTAGCCTTTTGTAGCAATGAGACATGAAATTCCTTATATATCTTAGCTAAATATGGAGGTAAGGCTAATTTATATGCCACAGGTCCAATTCTCTTCACCACTTTAAAGGGTCCAATATACCTTAATGCTAGTTTTCCTTTCAGACCAAACCATAACATATGTTTTCAAGGAGCAACCTTAAAGTAAACCACATCTTCAACATTAAACTTTAGAGGCATTCTTCTGATATATGCATAACATTTTTGCTAGTCCTGGGCGGCCTTCATCTTGTCTCTTATAATTTTCATATTTTCTAAAGTGATTTGTACTAATTCAGTCCCATCATCTTCTTACCCCTAATTTCTTCCCAGCAAATAGGGGTTCGACATTTCTACCATGCAAAGCTTCATAATGAATCATCTCTATGGTAGACTAGTAACTGTTATTATAAGTGAATTCGATTACTGACATATGTTTTTTCTAATTTCCCCCAAATTCCAGTATATAAGCTCTCAATATATTCTCTGTAGTCTGAATTGTTCTCTTTGATTGACTATTAGATTTTGGATGAAATGTTGTGCTTAAATTTACTTTTGTCCCTAAAGCACGTTGAATATTTGGCTATAATCGTGAAGTGAATCTAGCGTCCCTATAAAAAACAATTGATACAGGTATCCCATATAGTCTCACCATTTTATCCACATATAATTTGATCAACTTATCAACTGAATTTGTTATTTTCAAAGACAAGAAAAGTGTTGAATTTGTTAATCAATTTACTATAACCCAAATTGCATCATTACCTTTTTTCCCTCTTGGTAAACTCGATATGAAATCTATAGTGATGTCTTTCCATTTCCATTCTGGTATAAAAAATGATTGGAGAGGTCCAGCTGATTTTTTATGCTCCACCTTTACTTGTTGGCAAACTCCATATTTGGCCATAAATTTAGTAATTGTTTTTCATGTTCGGCCACCAATAGAATTCCTTTAGGTCCCTATACATCTTAGCCTTCTTGGATGTACCACAAACCTTGATTTATGGGCTTCTCTTAACACCTTTTCTTTTAAAGCTTTATAGTCAGGCATATACATTCATTCACCCATCACTACCATCCCATCATTCAAGACTCGGAAGGGAGTCTCAACCCCTAGTTTCACCTTATCTATCATTTTATTCACTTCAGTGCCTCTTCATTGAATTTTAAAAACTTTGTCTCGCATACAGATCATACTTTTAATTAATCTAACAATGAACCCTCAAGCCCAATCTCAACTTTAACATCAATCTTTTTTGACTTTATCAATTCCCTTTTACCATCCTACTCTATTGTCTTCATTACTGCCTTGTTCTTACGACTGAGAGCATCTGCGATCACATTAGCCTTTTCTAGGTGATAATATATTACACAATCAAAATCTTTAATGAACTCTATCCACCTTCTCTATTACATATTCAACTCCTTTTATGTCATTAAGTACCCCAAAACTTTTATGGTCCATAACGATTTGAACATGGAACCCATACAAGTAATGTCTTCATACCTTTAATGCAAACACCATTGTGGCTAGCTCTAAAACATGGATAGGATAATTGACATGAGCTTTTAATTGTCTAGATGCATCAACGATGACTTTACCATGTTGCATTAGAACACAACCAAGCCTCTTTTTGGATGCATCATTATACACCACAAACCCTTCGGTTCTTGAAGGAAATGTCAGCACAGGAAGGTAGTTAACCTTCTCTTCAACTCCTGGAAGCTTTCTTCACACTTTTTCATCCATTCTCATGTGGTTTCATTCCTAGTAAGTTAATTTAATGGAATGACTATAATTGAAAAACCTTCTATAAACTTTCTATAATATCCTGTCAACCCCAAAAAACTACAGATTTTCGTCACATTTGTAGGCCTTTTCCATTTCAATACAGCTTCAACCTTTCTCAGGTCTATAAACATCCCCTCTAAAAATATAAAATGCCTTATAAAAACCATTTTTTAGCTAAAATTCATATTTACTTAATTTGGCATACAACTAATGATCTCTTAGGATCTGCAACACCTATCTCAAATGTTGTTCATGATACAAATTAGAGTGAAAATATATTAAAATATCATCTATAAACACCACTACAAACTTATCCAGGTAAGTTTACAACACCTTTTCATCAAATTCATAAACATTATTAGTGTATTTTCCAATCTAAAGGGCATTACCAGGAACTCGTAATGACCATAATGAGTCCTGAATTCAGTTTTATGTACATCCTGCTCCTTCATCCTTAACTAGTAGTACCACGATCTAAGATCTATTTTTGAAAATACCCCGACCCTTTTCATTTGATCAAATAAATCATCTATTTGTGATAACAAATACTTATTTTTTATTGTCACTCTATTCAACTGTCTATAGTCTAACAGAGCCTAAAGGTTCCGTCCTTCTTTTTCACAAATAGAAATAGAGCTCCCCACGGTGAATTATTTAGGTGTATAAACCATTTATATTAATTCTTGTAGCTAAATCTTCAACCCAATCAATTCTCCTAGCGCCATCCTATATAATGCCTAAGCTATTGAAGAGATACTAGGCAATACATCAATCAAGACTTTTGCTTTTCTTTTCGGGGGTAACCCAGGTAATTCTTCTAAAACATATCCAGAAACTCTTTTACAATAAAAAAGGTTTTTTTTTAATCTCTCTCACCCTTTCTAAAATCTATCACATAAGCTAGATAGACCATACACCCTTTTCTCATAAGCTTACTAGCCGTCATGGCTAGAATTACACAATTTAGCATGACATTCCCCTCCCTGAAAGTCACTCCTTTCTCATCTAATCCACGTAGAGTCACCTTTTTTTTAATAAAACAATCCATTTTAGCTCTATAATTGCTTAACCAATTCATCCCTAAAATTATGTCAAAATTATGTAATTCTAATGGCATCACTTTTTTTTTGTTGACCTTTTATGTCAGTTATCTTGGCTTTGTCTCGAGTCAATTTCAGAATTAGATTTTAAAATTATGATAATAATAAGTTTTATCATTACATGTTTTTGTTGGATGATTTTGGAATTAAAAGTTTTTTACAATGATATTTCAGAGATAATAAAATAATAAATATTATCACCAAAGACATGTTCCCTTTATATTTTATGTTTTGAAAATATAAAAATTCACTTTAAAATTATCTTAGTGATAAATTTATTTTTATTTTTATTTTCTTTGTTCAAAATAATAATTAAACGCTATTTTACATCCCACTTAAAAAAACATAAACTTTATAATAATCCATTAAAATGCATACGCAAGTGTCTTTACTAATTCTATAAAGAAAAGCTCCCCTAAAAAAAATAAAAAAAAAAACCTCCTTCGAAAAACAATTATGGAAAAGAACTTTACTAGTCAAAATGGCGTGCTGCTTATTACTGTCAGTTTTCCTTTCCAGAAAAAAAGTATACGTGAGGTAGTTAAAACCAATTTCACTCACTGGGTACGTAGTAAATGAAAGTAGGAAAGGAAAAAGAGAAAGCAAATGACCCAAATTTTGTATTTCTTATTCCTAAAAAAAGAAAAATGATTTGTTTAATATAAATTCAATTCATTTATTCATCCTAACATTGTCTTTTTTAAAAAGGATTATTTTATTATTTCAAATTTAATTCATCCTCAATTCTTAATATTTTAAAAGTCGTTTATTTTGGATGAAATTTGACAAGTAATCAAATTCAACCCAATCCAATGTACAATTATAAATCTATAACAAAAAAGATTATTAATAGTTAAAAGCTCTGTTCTTAGTTTTGTTTTTCTCCGAGTTTGGGAGGAACCACTAACAAGCCGACTAGCAAAAGTTGAGAATAAGAAAACAGAGTGTAGTCCCCTGCTTTGGGTGCATGCTGGGCTTACAAGAGACCCATTAAAAGTTTGCAACTCTCACTCTCCCCGTCTATAATCATAGAACAAAGAGTCTCATACAGATTTTAGTTCTGGAGAGCGTGTATGATCTTGTAGAAGCTAGCATTATGAGGTAGCTTTTATGCTGCGAGAGAGCTCGAAAAGGGACAAATTCTGCAACTTTGAGTAAGAAACAATTTAGCGTTCTTCTCTTTCTTACGAGTCTCATTATGATCACTAGTTACCATTTTTAATTTGATTTTATGTAATTTCCCCCCTTGATTATAGCAAAAAAGCATCCCTTTTCTGTATTCATTGATTCCTAATTTATAATATTATTTTTTATTCTTAATCCCAATTTTGTTTATTTTGGTCTCAGAATCTCTCTCTAAAAACAGAGGATTTATGTCGTCTGGGTTTGATCTATTGACTGGAGCTCCAAAAAAGCTCTGCTTCTGGCTTTCATTACACACACTCTGCATCAGTATCTGCCTTTTCAATTCTTTTTACATGAAAACTTGGTCTCTTCAACAGAGCTTTTTGATCATTTCTATACGATTAAGATCAAAACGGTATGTGGTTTTTTT
>Ga0325401_1003685_pt1 | contig 14151 bp, 4 predicted proteins | sample PopdelMetagenome_FD_205666 | JGI IMG/M metagenome (GOLD analysis project Ga0325401, IMG submission 205666) | Populus deltoides microbial communities from Bellville, Georgia, United States - Xylem-PdKOR-R2 | ecosystem: Host-associated > Plants > Phyllosphere > Stem > Wood/Secondary xylem | place...
TTTTTTTTTAATTTAACGATAAGAATATTTTCAAGCTAATATTTTATATTCATATAATTTTTTAAAAATTTATCTAAATATTTGTTCAAAATTTGACTAATACCTGTCCTTATGACAAGTGTTATTATAAAAAAACAATTCGAAAATAATAATAAAAATTGAAGGAAAAAAAAACCAAATCCAGAGTCAAACCGAGTTGACACCGAGTCAAGCACACATATATAAACCTCAGCACCCTCCCCCTCCCTCCCCCTCTCTCTTTACGTTAATATCCATTTTTTTGTGTCGTTTTCACCGCTTTAAAACTCTTAATTCCTCCGTTTCTCTCCATAAAATCCAATCCCTAGTCAATTAATCCTCCTGCATTTCTCTCATTTTTCTGGATCTAGATTTTGTTAAGATCTGGTGATTTTTCACTAGAAAATGAGTCGGTACGATTCGAATCCTTTCGATGAAGAAGAGGTCAATCCTTTCGCGGTATGTGGAAGTTATACGTTTCGTATTTATTAGATCTGTGTATGATTTGCGTATGTACATTGTTCGCGTATTTCGTTTCTGATTTTTAGATTCTTTTGTGATGTTGATTGTGTTGTTTGGTTGCTGAGAAAACGCGGAGGATTTTTGAGAGAGAAATTTTACATGTTTGGATCTTATTTAGACTAGAAAGTTTTTGTTTCTTAATAAATATTTGCTTAATCAAGTAGAGTTTAATTATTAGCATTTAGTATAGCAATATTAATTATATAGATTACTATTAATTTTGAGTTTAGATGAAGAAATGAAGCTTATATTTTCTCTTTGTTTGTTTATTTGTTTGGTGATGGAAGGATCAAGGAGGAAAGGGGAAAGGATCAGGGCAATCAAATTATGGCGGAGGCGCGTTTTATATGCCTGTAAGTTTTTGCTTTCTCCTAATTTTTCAGCTTTACAGAATGTAGTGTTTGTTTTGTGAAAGAAGAAGAAACTTATTTCTTTTGATTTAGGAGTTTGTAATTGGTTAACATAAACCTTGTCCTTTATATGAGTTTGGTGCTACCTTGAAGGTTTGATAGCGAAGTCAAGTCCAATGTAGGTGTAATTTGACCGTAGATTATAATTTTCTGTTGGTCAAAGGATAGTTTCTAGCGTTGTTGAAGTAAAAAAAGTTTCCCTTTTTTGAAATTTGTGATTTTTTTTGAGTATTTTGTTTGTAAATTGGATTTGAGTTTAAGTTCATTATTGCACCTCAAACATGAATCTAAGTTAGGGACCTGGAATTTAATCACAATGATATGCTCAATAGGAATGGAATCCGAGGGTGAAGTTAAAACCTATAAGTGACATACAAGCACAAGGTGAACAGGATCACAAGCTAATGTGCTTAATTTTTCTCTTAAAGCAATTTTTGTTTGCCAGTTTCTTGTGTAGCCACTGTGCTTTATGGATCTTCTACTTATTGCTGAGTGCCAGTCCCATGGTTGGTTTTAGTTGTTCTTGCATATATATATGGATTTCATGAGCTGGTGGTGCGATTCTGTTTTGGTGTCAATTTTTCTGTATTGGTGCTGTTGCTAACTTATTCTCTTGTGTTTTTCTTTTGTTGTATTCTTGCGAAATTTATAGAATCCTGGAAGTGTCCCCCCTGCAACTTCAAGGCTTTCACCCCTTCCTCATGAACCCTATGATCGTGGTGCAACCGTAGATATTCCTCTTGATTCTGGAAAAGTACTATAATGATTCAAGATTTTTGGTCGCACAGTAACATTATTTGAATGTTGCTTTCATATTTATCGTTTTCGTTCTTCTGTCTCTAGGATATAAAAGCCAAGGAGAAGGAACTCCAAGCTAAAGAGGCTGAATTGAAGAGGAGGGAACAGGTGAGTGTTCTGATATAGTAGCTTATGCTCATGTATTTATGTGCGTGTGTGTTTATAAAAGTAATTTGAAATCCACTTTCCTTTTGTTTTCCAGGAACTAAAACGGAAGGAAGATGCGATAGCACGGGGTATGTTATCATATTGATTTTCTTTTTTTGTAGTCAACGAGGCTGTGCATGGTTTTATTTAATATAAGATAATGTTCTCTGTTTTGTTTTGACAGCTGGAATTGTAATAGAGGATAAGAACTGGCCACCATTTTTTCCGATTATCCATCATGACATTGGAAATGAAATACCAATCCACCTGCAGAAGATGCAGTATGTTGCATTTACAACATTGTTGGGTATGTTTTGTATTCTACTTCTTGGAAATTCTTTTCGATGGCCGCTTATCATTTCCAATTGTTTGGTTCCCATTGTCCCATTGTCCATTATAGTCAATTTTGCTAGGCTGGTCCTCAAGGTTCAGTCCTGTCAGCAAGGAGAATCCAGAGACAAGATTGTCAAACTGGACAATGTATCTTAAACTGTCAGCATATCATTTTTTAATGGATTTAGGTCATTCCTGTGATCGATCATGTAGCTTAAATGGTCATAAAATAGTTTTGTTTAGTTGGGTAAATGGTGGACCAGTTTGAGAAATGTTTCCAGACAAACATTTAACAGCTGTAGAGTAACCTGATGTTATGAAATTGCAGGTTTATTTGTCTGTCTTTCTTGGAATATTATAGCTGTTACCACAGCCTGGATCAAAGGAGAAGGTTGGTGCAAATCCACTGAACATATTTGATTATATGGCTATCTCACCAGTTTGTCTAAAATCGTTTTCTTTTCTAGGTCCAACGATATGGTTTCTTGCCATCATCTACTTCATAGCAGGGGTCCCTGGAGGCTATGTTATGTGGTATCGCCCCCTTTATCGTGCAATGAGGTATTATTCTGTCATTCATGGCTGAATCTCATTTTGTTTTTCATGACATGAAAGGTGGGGCCTGTGAAATTTCTCCTTTGACTATTCCGTACTTGCATAGCAGTGTTTCCTATTCACGCCCTTTGTTTCTAAAGCTTTTTAGGATCCCATAAATATCTAAATATGATTATATGAGCTTGATTCATCTGTTTGCATCATTCACAGATGACCTTATGGATGGTGTGAAGACTTGATTTTTCATATTTAATAATAATGTGGTCAATCTAGACATGGTTGGTGAATTTTTATATGCCAACGTGTGATTTGAATTGGATATTTGTTGATCTGAAGTATAATCTTATAAAAGAATATATACTTCCTGCAATTGTGGAAAGAATCTGATGTACTCTGGTGAGGAGCTGAACTTGCAAGGAGGTCCAAACAAAAAGAGGGTGGGAGGGAGGTGGATGGAGCTGAAAATGCAGTAACAACAATAATAATTTTTTTTTGCAATGCTCTGCATTGGAGAGGTCATGTTTAGTTATTTTTTATTAGTTTGCCTGCTAGCATTGGAGAGAATTATCCTTAATATTCTTGAAAGCTTAATGAAATCACTAAAGAAACTGTAAATCAGAAAATTCATTAGAGAAATGAGATCGATTAGTGTTTGCATAAAAACTCAGATATTTTCCTATCCTTGGCTTTTTTTAGTCTTTGCTTTCATGCTGTATATCATTTGATTAGCATAAATAGTTCTGCTAACTGATAAAAGAGATTGCTATATGTTTTGAACTTTGCCCATGGTATATGATGGATGAATGGGTTCAGAATAGATAGATCCTTTTTTCTGGATTGTGTTCTATTAAAATACTGGTTATTCTTGAGCATTATAACTTAGCAATAATAGCCTAATGAAAAATATGGGGATGGGTTTTGAAGTACTTAAATTATGCTTTCAAGTAATAAGAAGAATGTAATGGTTTAGTAGTTATACTCTCTCTTTGTTCATTTTTTCCATTACGTGCATTATGCTATCATAACTTTTATTCAACTCCGTGCCAACTCCTTTTGCAGGACAGATAGTGCTCTGAAGTTTGGATGGTTTTTCTTTGCTTACCTGGTAATCTCATTTATGTATTCCTTTCCTTCTTGAAGATCCTCTAGAAAATCCCTTATTTGTTGTTCTTGTGTTTTCCATGCAGTTTCACATTGGCTTTTGCATCTTTGCTGCTGTTGCTCCCCCAATTGTTTTCAAGGGGAAATCTCTTGCGTAAGTTTTTCTTTTAGATGTTGCATTGAAGATAGTTATTTTTCTAGAAAATTAAATATGACGTGGCTTTGTTTGGAAAGTGAAACAACTATTCTGGGAAAATGAGGATTGTCCCACTCATCTGAAATTCATATTATTATGTTTTGTTGGAGTTTTTTTCTAAAGTGTTTGAGATTGATAGGGTTGAAAATATATTGATTGTATTTACCTTTAATTTCTCTACTCTGCTAATGTTTGTGTGATCTTTTGTGGACAGAGGTATTTTGCCTGCTATTGATCTTATGGGCAACCACGCTTTAGTTGGGGTAAGCTCTCTACTTTTTAGTTAACAGTTCGATCCTTGATAATATTAGTGGACCTCCACTGCTATTATGGAAGTACTTTCATGCTGCATATGATATGTTACAGTTCATTTTTAGAGCGAGAGTTTCGATGAAGTATGGCTTTGTAAAATTATCTGGGTTGACTTGAGAATAATGGGAGAAATGCATCTGTATATTTGATTGTGTACAGTTTTGATGAAGATGCCCAAGCAAGTCTGACTCTAGTACAATTTTGTTTGCAGACATTCTACTTCATTGGATTTGGATTCTTCTGCGTTGAATCCCTCCTCAGTATCTGGGTCATTCAGGTTGAATAAATCCCCGGACAACTTTGTGCATGCATCCCTGCTTACTGTTTCATTATGGTTTTGGTAAAGGTTTTTTGTTTGTTTGTTGTCCTGAATTGCAGCAAGTCTACATGTATTTCCGAGGCAGTGGGAAAGCAGCAGAGATGAAGCGAGAGGCTGCAACAAGGACCATGATGGCTGCCCTATGACATTGCTCCCACTGGACAAAAATGCTCTTCTTGGATGGTACCGAAAGACCTACTTCCATACTAAACGCGTCTTGCTTCATTGTTAACCTTGTCGATGTGTTCATCTTTATACACAATTCTCAAACCAAAGAACTTGTCAGATTAGAAAAATTGAATAGGATTCATTTTTAGAGCTTTGTGTTCAGCTGAGGCATCAGCTTCATGAGACTGAGATTGATACTTTGTTTCTCACTTTGTATTTCTATAGAATGATTGTGTCATTGTATGTTAATTCATTTTTACACTTCTAGTGCTTGTAAAGAGAGGCGGTTGCCGAGACTACAGCAGATGGCTTCAGGCTTGAATGGTTCCCTCAAACAAGAAGTGCTTGATCCATGAGATGATGATATGTGTTATCGCACTGGTCTGGTAAACCTCAGCTAGTTGATTCATGTTAATTTTGGCCTGTTTTGTTCTTGACCTACCATGGACATAACGTTGTGGCTAGCAAGGAGTCAAGTCTTACAATTTGCTGGTGTTGATGGATTTCTTGTGTGAATGCTTCTGATAATTTTCGCAGCTCCACAATGTTCGATCTTCCATCTGATGACTTCAGTCGTTCCATCACTAGCACATGGGACGGCGTGGACTACGCAGAAAAAAGAGAACTCATCTCCAAGTTGCGGTCAAATAAAAATTTGGTTGCAGAATGGCATTAATCCAAACATGATAATGTTTTAATAATATATTAGTCTCTGATTCTAGGGTTTCCTGGAAGTTAAAACCCCCCAAAAGTTCTCACTTCAAAACCTTTACCTATTTTTTTTCCCTCTTGATTCTTACAACCAGTAAAAAAAAACAAAAAAACAAAAAACCATTCAAAAGAATTTTACCTGTTGGAAGGAGAAAGAAGCCAAACTAGGCCAAGCTTATTAACATTTACACCATAAACTAAAAAATTTAGCTAATTGTAAACTCTTCAGTACACTGCTCATAGCTAATATTTTCCTTTCATTGTCGCTGAGATTTTTACTTTTTATTTTATAGATTAGTCATTGAACTTAATTTCTTTTTAATTTTATTCTTCTGCATTATACTTTTGTGTTAATATCCTTTTCTATTTATATTATTCTTTCGCATGCCTGGTTTGCTACAGAGTGTTTTAACATTAAACTAAAGATTTTTTTCACAAAAAACACTTCAAACTTATTATATAAAAAAATAAGAATTAAAATTAACACGAATAAAAATAGGTATGTTTTTTCAAAACACATGGAAAAATTAAATTTCATTCCTAAAGTTTTGAATTATACATGTTTGGTCCCTCTTATTTTTTATTTTTATATTTCAATTCAAACCTTTATTTTTATGGCATTTCATTCCTTGAATGTTAAAAAAAAGAGAGAGATGTTGAAAAATGATAAGGGGAGAGAGAGTGAGTAGTTGATCATAAAAATAACCAAACTTTGTATTAATAAGTTTGTCTCGGATAAAAAAATTTAACGAAGGTGATTTTGCTTTTAAACATACTAAAAATATAGATCAAGCATGTTAATTTGTTTTCAATTTGATTTGATTTTGAGGTTCTGATTGTATAAAGTTTAGGCTTCAAAATGTATATTGAGCTTTTTATGATGATTTAAATAAAAATAAATTAAAAAATAGATCTTAAAGGTTTTAATTTTCAAATTATGATTTTTTGGTCACCTTCAAAAACATAAATGAATAACAAGTCATCCATAATCTTTAAAAAGATAAAAAACTAGTGGAGCACGTTTTCTTCTCAAGACCAACAACTCCTGATCTTATTTATTTAAGAATTTTTTTTAATTAATACCCTTTATTTTTAAAAAAACTTGTCTTGTTTAATTTTATTTTTTAAATATATTTATCTTTTGGATTTTTTTTAATTTCATAATACTTTAAATAAGTTATTTTAATTTATCTTTAAACTTTTTATCTTAAATTTTAGACAAATAAGTTATATTTGCATGATTTATTTATAAGAATAAAAATCATATGTATGTAGATTTGACCTTAAAGAAAAATAAAAGAAATGTATAAAAAAATAATAGTCAAAATAAAATATTTATAAGTGCATCTATTTTTTTTATAAAAAAAATCAACTTCCCACTTAGATCTTTACCAGTCTTAACAATTTTTATTTGATTTATTATTTTTTATATTATTCAATCTATTTTATTAAATAAAAAATTATTTTTAACTAAAAAGATTATAATATCAAAAACAATATTTATAATATTATCAATTTTTTTATATTAAAAATTAACTTGAAATAGTGGTTCGGTAACACCAATTGAAAATACTGACTAACGTTCTCACTATTTTACCCTTCAGATTCATTGCTATTCCCCTCCTGTCGTTCGCTTCCAGCCTGAGCCCACTTTCTACGGCCAAATATCAAGCAACTTGCAAGAACACTGTACGGTGTACACCCATTTCATTTCCTCACCAAATTTCTTGAACCCCAAAAACCCTAACTCTAGAGAAAAAATGCTTCACAGTGGCAGTTACAGTTACAGTCAGAGTCACAATCAAACTTCAAGAGAATTAGGGCATCAAAATCTCCTCCAACTGAACATTTACTCTCCAAGTAAGCTCCTTTCTCTTCATTCTCCTAGGGTTTTTATAGGGTTTAATAACAACCATCTTAAAAATCATAACTTTTCAAGAAGAAAGCACTGCCCTTTACCCAACAATGCTTTACTTGGTGATAAAAGAGCTTTATATTCACTAACCCAGAAACAAAGTAGTAAAGAAAGTAAGGTTTTTTTAGGGTTTAAGCTTCAGTGTCACTCGAAGACTCTAACTTTACCGACTAAGGGTTTTTCAGTAAATGGTAAAAAGAAGAAGTATGGTGGTGTTTTGCCATCAATTTTAAGGTCTTTAGAGTCTAATACTGATGTTGAGAAAACCCTTTATTCCTTTTGTGAGAATTTGAGTCCTAAAGAACAGACTGTGGTTCTTAAAGAACAGAGGAATTGGGAGAGAGTTGTTAGGGTTTTCGAGTTTTTTAAGTCGCAGAAGGATTATGTTCCGAATGTGATTCATTATAATATTGTGCTTCGAGTGTTGGGTAGAGCTAAGAGATGGGATGAATTGCGGCTTTGTTGGATGGATATGGCGAAAAATGGGGTTTTGCCGACGAATAATACTTATGGAATGCTTGTTGATGTGTATGCCAAAGCGGGTCTTGTTGAAGCTCTTTTGTGGATTAAACATATGAGACTTAGAGGGTTATTTCCAGATGAGGTTACAATGAATACTGTTGTCAAGGTTTTGAAGGATGTGGGAGAGTTTGACAAGGCAGAGAGGTTCTATAAGGATTGGTGTGCTGGAAGGGTTGAGTTGGATGGTCTTGAATTGGATTCTATGCTTGATTCTGAAAATGGCTCTCGATCTGAACCAGTTAGTTTTAAGCATTTTTTATTGACTGAGCTTTTCAAAACAGGAGGGAGAGTAAAGATTGGGGGTTCATCAGATGAAGAAACACTGGTTAGGAAGCCATGTCTAACATCCACATATAATACGTTGATTGATTTGTATGGGAAGGCAGGACGTCTCAAGGATGCAGCTGAAGTCTTTTCAGAAATGTTGAAATCTGGGGTGGCAATGGATACTATCACTTTCAATACCATGATCTTTACTTGTGGAAGTCATGGACTTTTGTCAGAAGCAGAGTCTTTGCTTGATAAGATGGAAGAAAGACAGATATCTCCTGATACGAGAACTTATAATATATTTTTATCTCTATATGCTGATGCAGGAAATATTAATGCAGCCCTTGAGTGTTATTGGAAGATTAGAAATGTGGGTCTTGTTCCTGATATTGTATCTCATCGAACTATACTTCATATATTATGTGGAAGGAATATGGTAAGAGAAGTGGAGGCTGTTATTGAAGAAATGAAGAAGTCTTCTCAGAAAATTGATGTGCATTCGGTGCCTGGTATCATTAAAATGTATATTAATGAAGGTTTGCATGATAGAGCAAATAACCTTTTAGACAAGTGCCAGTTTGATGTTGGATTCTCATCAAAGGTTCGTGCAGCAATTATTGATGCTTATGCTGAAAGGGGGCTTTGGGCTGAAGCAGAGGCTGTCTTTTATGGAAAAAGGGATTTGTTGGGACCGGAGAAGGGTGTTTTGGAATATAATGTCATGGTCAAAGCTTATGGTAAGGCAAAGCTTTATGATAAAGCCTTTTCTCTCTTTAAGGGCATGAGAAATCATGGGACTTGGCCTGATGAGGTCACATATAATTCTCTTATCCAAATGTTCTCTGGTGGTGATTTAATGGATCAAGCTAGGGACCTCTTAGATGAAATGCAAGAAGCAGGGTTTAAACCGCAATGTCTAACCTTCTCTGCTGTCATGGCATGCTATGCCCGTCTAGGCCAGCTTTCTGATGCAGTTGATGTTTACCAAGAAATGGTAAAGGCAGGAGTAAAACCTAATGAAGTTGTTTATGGGTCTTTAATCAATGGATTTGCGGAAGTTGGAAATGTTGAAGAAGCTCTGAAATATTTTCGCATGATGGAAGAAAGCGGGATTCCTGCAAATCAGATAGTGCTGACTTCCCTGATCAAGGTTTATAGTAAGCTGGGATGCTTTGACGGAGCAAAACATTTGTATAAGAAGATGAAGGATTTGGAGGGTGGTCCTGATATTATTGCATCAAATAGTATGATCAGTCTTTATGCAGACCTCGGAATGGTATCTGAAGCTGAATTGGTTTTCAAAACTTTGAGAGAAAATGGTCAGGCTGATGGGGTTTCCTTTGCGACCATGATGTATCTGTATAAGAGCATGGGCATGCTTGATGAAGCCATTGATATTGCAGAGGAGATGAAGCAGTCAGGTTTACTGAGGGACTGTGTGTCATATAATAAGGTAATGGCATGCTATGCCACCAATGGTCAGCTACGTGAGTGTGCTGAATTATTGCATGAGATGATTGGCCAGAAACTGTTGCCTGATGGTGGAACCTTTAAAATTTTATTCACTGTTTTGAAGAAAGGGGGCTTTCCATCTGAAGGCATAGCACAGCTAGAATCAGCTTATCTGGAAGGAAAACCTTATGCTAGACAAGCTGTCATCACCTCCATTTTCTCTGTAGTGGGTCTGCATGCTTTAGCGCTCGAGTCATGTGAGTCTTTCACAAAAGCAGAAGTAGCTCTCGATTCCTTTGCCTACAATGTTGCAATATATGCTTATGGGTCATCAGGGGAGATTGATAAAGCTTTGAAAACATTCATGAAAATGCAGGATGAAGGCCTTGAACCAGACCTTGTTACTTCTATTAATCTGGTTCATTGTTATGGGAAAGCTGGTATGGTTGAAGGTGTGAAGAGGATTTATAGCCAATTAAAGTATGGAGAGATCAAGCCCAATGATTCTCTAGTCAAGGCTGTCGTGGATGCTTATAAAAATGCCAACAGGCATGATCTTGCCGAATTGGTTAACCAAGACATAAGATTTGGTTTTGATTCTCAACAATATTCTGATTCTGAAATTGAAGCCGGGTCTGATGAAAGTTCTCTGGGCTTTTAGAATCCAGTAATTTTGTATTTTTACCAATTATGCACACTGTACAGAGGCAAAGTTCATTTGAGCATCGAAGAATTGTATGTATGGATAGTACAATAGTCAAAGGATAGTCCTGTCTTGATGTAGAGTCTGGTTTTGCTGTAAGATTATTTTGACTGTAAACCAGTGCTGCTCCCTTCTTAATATTTGATGTCAATACCAAATTTTGCCTGTTCTCCAGTTGCGGTTTGTGTTTCTTTCATACACATTGATTCCTCAGAGTTGATACATCGTATTGCAAAGTAGCTGTATGACATGTTATAACTTCCTGAACCTAAAATGTTTATTTTCATTGATAAACAGAAATGATGTCCTTCATTTGCCCAGGCTCTTTGTGGTGTTTCTTGTTACTTTGATCCTGTAAACCAGTGCATTTCTTACAGTTAATTGGGCTCATGCTAGAGCCTCGAAGTTGAAATGAAGGAGGGTTAAGGTACATGCACTTTCATTCCCCATGCACAGTTTCTGTGCTCCTTTTATTTCCTCAGAAAATATAAGAATTGAGTTTTCAATGACAACAAGTTATTTGAATACTGCAATAGTTTTGAATAATCATCACCTGGTCACTGGATGCCAGCTTATGAACATTCGGCAAAGCTTATGAAACAACATTCAGCAAGCAAAGTTTCATCAATAGAGTTTTTGGAGTAGAATGTGAAACAGCATGTTGTTCATGAACAACCAACTACGGATGAAAGGAAAAAAGTTTCAGTCCTTTTGCAATTTAACATCTTCTCTCTACATTTCAAAGCATTTTGTAGTTTTAAATCAGATTATAAAATTAATTGGAGGTTGAAAGATCTATTCAATTAAGTGCAAAGACCGCACACCTTTTTTTTTCAATTGTATTTCTCGGAGATAAAAAAAAAAGGAAGAAATTTACAGGACTTAGTTGTGATAATGGCTCCCAGGAATTAGACATGGAAAATAACTTGGTGTCATTTGTTTAATTCCTGATGGTGATTGTATTACAAAGAAGGGCATGACAGCAGAGGAAGTTTTCGTTTAGGTTGAGAAGTTCCCATGAACAAAATTTTGGTGTCTTCTCATCTCATTGCAGGAGATTCTGTGCTGACAACTTTCCGAGTACTCATTTTAACCAAGACATTGACAGGAAATCTTCTAGTATGCCAAATGACTGGAAGCGTTCCAATTCGGTGGTCAAGGACAGCTATTGCAGAAAAATCGGTGTCCGTAGTCTGCATCTGGTTTCATCGCTCTTGATTTTTGGACCTGCATGTCTTCTGTGATTCTGGATATCTTGAGAACTTCAAGCTTTTCTTCAGCCTTCAAAATTGTTAAGATGATATACATAGAAGATTCTTTTCACCTGAGACTGTTACCTAGATATTAACAAATATTACTGTTTAAGTCTCGATCCAACTTGTGCCTGGCATTTTGCCAACACCTCTCTTCGTCATTAAATTCCGAATTTTAACAGCATCATCCCATCGGCCAACTGCTCTATAGACATTAGCTAAATATACATAGCTGAGGTGGTGGTCAGGTTTCAATTCCATTGCTTTCTTTGCAATGCGCTCTGCAGTAGCAGAGTGTGGACTGGCTGCACAAGCACCAAGAAGAACTGTCCAAAGAGATGGCTCATCTCTGCAATTTGCGTCCTCTATCAATTTTTCTGCTTCTTCTAGCAAACCAGCACGGCCTAGAAGATCAATCATGCAATTGTAATGCTCAATTCCTGGTTTAATTTCATATACCTCAGTCATTGCGGCAAAATATTGCTTCCCTTGGTCAACCAAACCAGCATGACTACAAGCAAAAAGAACCCCAACAAAGCTAATATAATCAGGCCTAATCCCCTCTTCAATCATCTCATCAAATAATTGAAAAACTTCTCCACCTCTTCCATTCTGGGCAAAGCCATAAATCATCGAGTTCCAAGTTATCAAATTTCTAACTGGCATCCGCACAAAAATTCTGTATGCAAAATCAATACAACCACATTTTGCATAAAGATCAACTAATGCTGATTCTGTGACCACATCTCGCCAACAACACCTTTTCACATACTGGCAGTGAACCTCTTTCCCTTGTCTTACAGCTGCCAAACCTGCACAAGCACGAAGAACAGTTCCAAAACTATAGGTATCAACCTTTTTCCCTTCTCTAAAAATCCTAATAACAGATTCAAAGTCACCATTTTGACAATATCCCCCTAACAATGCAGTCCAAGAAACCAAATTCTTTACACTCATTCTATCAAAAACACATTGAGATTGGTTAACCAACCTACATTTCCCATACATATCAACAAGGCTGCTCTCAACAAAAACATTTCCACTCAATCCTGATGTAATCACCTTGGCATGCACTTCTTTACCTTGCTTCAACCTCCCTAAATTACCACAAGCAGTCAAAACCGTCCCAAACGTAAACCCATCAGGCGACAACCCATGTTTCCTACACATCGAATAAAAGAATCCCAAAGCTTTATCATACACATCGTTCCTCGTAAAAGCTGAAATGATCGAGGTCCAACAAATAGCATCTGGTTGAGGCAATTCAACAAACACCAGGCTCGCATCATCCACCGCAGAATTCCTTCCATACATATCAATCAAAGCAGTAGAAATAACATCATTCAAATCAAACCCACGAACCATAACAACCCCATGAAAGCATTTACCAAGCCTTAAGTCCCCAAGTCCCGAACACGCCTTTATCACAGCAGATAAAGTGAACCCATTTGGCTCAATACCAAGACCCAACATTTCCAAAAACAATTCAAGAGACTTCTTTGGTTTTTCTACCTTAACATAACCAGTTATCATTGAAGTCCAAGAAATCAAATCTTTATAAAACAACCCATCAAAAACCCTTCTTGCCTCAAAAAGATTAGGGCCCAGCTTGAAATAAAGTGCAAGCAAGCTATTCCCCACAAACCTATCAGTATCAAGACCAGATTTTATAGCATGAGAATGGAATTGGATACCGTGAGTAAAGGAGACAGCTTTAGTACAAGTTTGCAAGAGAGATGCATAAAAGAATGGTTTGTTGGAGAGTCTTGTCCAGTCTATGGAGTTCAGGACGTGAATTGCTTCAAAAAGCGAACCGGATTTGCAGTACTGGATGATTTTGTATGCTTTGGATTGTGGGTTTTCGAAAGTTTTGAGATTTAGAGAAGCAAGCGTGCTGTAATGGCGTTGGCTAGAGAGAAGAAGCTTCATAACTGATTTTTGAACATTTCTGGCGGTTCGGAGATGCGGTGGTTAAGATGACGTTTGGGCACGCGGCTCGTTTTTAAAAATTTTTTTGGCTCATTCAATAAATATATTTTGTTTTTTTAAATATATTTTTAGATTTTTATATAAAAAATACTATAAAGTAGATTGCTCATATAAATAAATTAGTTTAAAATGATTTAATTTGTGTTTAAGATTATAATACATATTTTTTAAAAATATATTTTTAATTTAAAAATATATTAAAATCATATTTTTTATTTTATTTTTGATACCAACGTATCAAAATATTAAAAATATTAAAAAATATTTATTTAAAACTTTTTACAAATTTTTTTTTTAAATTAAAAAAAAATACTTCAAACAGATTTTTATAGATATTTGATAATTCTTTCAACTCATAACTCATAGTAGTGTGTGTTTGGTAAAATTAAAAAAAAGTGTAAGTAAATACAATTAGATGAAATTATATCTATTAATTTTATTAAAATAATTTTGTTTT
>Ga0325401_1003687_pt1 | contig 14150 bp, 15 predicted proteins | sample PopdelMetagenome_FD_205666 | JGI IMG/M metagenome (GOLD analysis project Ga0325401, IMG submission 205666) | Populus deltoides microbial communities from Bellville, Georgia, United States - Xylem-PdKOR-R2 | ecosystem: Host-associated > Plants > Phyllosphere > Stem > Wood/Secondary xylem | place...
TGAAGGATGACATGGCAGAATCTGCTGACGTGGCTGCTGACACAGATGCTATCTCGTGTGGTGACGTGTCGATGACGTGGCTGATGATGCAGATACTTATGATGACATGGCAGGTTATGTGGCGCTGCTGTGGTAGGGTTAATTATTTTTGGGAGCCTCTGTTTCTGTCTTCCCTACCTCTTGTGGTCTGTTGCCGCTGCTGTCAGTGATGGTGCACGAAACGGGGCTTTGTGATTCTGCTTAGAGCTGGTGGTGCTAGGGAAGAGGTGGCAGTGTCTATGGTGTCGCTGCTGGACGTGGCCTGTTGATCCAGTGTCGCTGCTGAAGGTGAGGCACTATGGATGGTGGCGTTGCGGCTGGTGCTACTACTGGGGGTGCAGCTGATGGCGCTGATGGGTTGTAACACTAATTTGGAACCGAAGACACAGAGCTGCTGTGGCTACAGCGCTGCGGGGGCTTACTAGTGATGCGAGGTGGTGGCTGGATGGCAGACCTGTCGATGGCGTGGAGAGCGGCCTGCTGTAGGGGTGATGTGATCTGTCACCGTGGATGTTGTAGAGAGCTGTCATGGGTTTCTTTGGTTGTTGTTGAGGACGCCCGATCTGCCCTCTAGCGAAGGTGGCGTGCTGTGCGGCGACGACGGCTTGCTGGTGGAGAAGATGAACAGTGTAGATCCCTTTTTTTTTAAGAACAGTAGGATTTTTCTTTTTTTTTCAGAACAGTAGGATTTTTTCTTTTAGATCAAACTGGATCTAGGGTTTAGCATAGACATGTGGATCGTTTAATTGTAAGAACAATTAAAACCCTGGCTCTGATACCAAATTTAATGCGGAACAATAAATAATAAAATTAAAGTAAGAATAGAAAGAAGCTTTAGAAAAGAAAGAAGCTGAAAAAGAGAAGAAAGGGGATTGGAAATATGCAAAGTCTGCTATATTTTCATTAATCATCAAAACTGTCTCTCAAAATGACATAAGAACATATAAATAGTAAACCCTAAAACATCCCACTATTGGGCTCGACCCATCAAATCAAACTGTTTAACATAAATAATAAAATAACAATGAGCAGGCCCAAATGGGCTAAATAAATAAAATAACAATGAAATAGGCCCAAATAGGCTTAGTCTTCCAACCAGAGCATGGCAGGCTGGGCCATCCTACATCGTCTCCGTCCATATACTCGTGTAGTTTGTGGTATAGGTCTAGTGTCCCCACCATAATATATTCCAGATCATAATAAGGCATGTACCATAGCGTTGTGATGTCAATATGACTTGTATTTTTTGGTTTTAGTTCTCATCGAGGCCAAAGTTGTTTGGCTGTGACTATGGGGTGAGCTGCCAATATTGTTTGAGTTAATTCTAACTTAGTCTCTGTTGATTAGTAAAAAACAATTAATTAGTCCTTGTAATTTTATAAACTATATATATTTTATCCCTTTGTTTTTAATTTCATTTATAACTTAATCATTTTTTTCCAATTCATGTTCCGTTTTCAATTTATTTTGCGAAATAGATATGGTAAAGAAAGAAGTAGATAGAATGGAAAGATTGATGGGTAATCAAAGCGTTTTTTAAAACAAAATACTATTAAATTAAGCATGGTTAACTCTAGTTAAATGAATATTTAATTATTTTTTTACATGAGGGATTAATTAATTTGTTTTGATGAACTACAAGTACTAAATTATAATTAAACTCGTATTGTTTTATTTTGTTCCACTTGGATGCACGACGTCAGAAGGTTTGAAGAAGTCGTCATCTAGTTGTTTAGTTCAGGGTCATTAGGAAACCCGATTATACTGGTTTTATCAGAGATTCTAAGGGTAATAGATTAATTGTGGCTAGAAAAGGTATTAGCATTCTTAGTACACCTGATCTGAGATAAGTTGTATTGTGTGGTTTGATGTAGTTTAAAGATTTTGAGGAATTTTCTGGTCGGTAGTTTATCTATGGCTTAGGATTGAGATTTATTTTTATGAATAAATCTGGTGTTAAAAAATTAATATGGGCTCCGTACTCAAATAAATTTTTATGAAAAAGGTATTTTTTTTAATTTGTATATTATGGCAAAAAATACTCAATTAAAATTGGTGGATATTTACAATATCTCTGAGAATTTTCTAGTTAACTCTTGATATTTAGATATCAACCACACTTGGAGGTCTAACTTGGAATATTGACTAAATTTTCATAGATTCAATGAACCGATCATTAAATTCAAAATGCATGCTAAAAATAAAATAAAACATACCATGTATTTTATTTTTTAAAGAAAAATATATGATTTTTAATTTTATTTTTGAGAGACTTAGCCGTATGCAATTAAAACATTTATTTTTTTTTATCTTTTTGGTTTTAAGCATTCGAAAACATATAAGAAAATGCAAACATATTTGTTTTTAACTATATTTTACTCGCAACCTACAATTATATTTTTACAATTCACCAAAATTCAAAATAATTCAAACAATAACTTAAACACACATTAAACATTTAAAATTTGTAAAAAAAAAATCTGCCAACCAAAATTCTCAAAACAATCTAGAGAAGTCCTAGAACTCGTGAACCAACTGGAAGCTTCTGAAAGTGCGGAACACTAGCAGAGTGTGGAAAGACAGGTGGATCTGAAGCGATTGTGACTAGTGTTTGGTTGTTGCGACTGCTATGAACAAAAAGAAGACATAGATGCTACTAGTGTCGCCGCCATAACTCAGCCCAAATTAGTGTTACCATGGTCGTTATGGATAGAGGAGTTGAGGCTGGTGACTAGAATAAGATGATTGGTCAATGCTTTAAAAGTTTTTGGGTTGCGTCATGGGTATGGTTGATAAAGGCGATGGGGCTTGTGGTGGTGCTGACCTTGGACAATGAAGGAGAAATGGGTAAAGGCTTAGATTTTGTTTATGTGGGTTTCGAGTAAAAAGAGAGATTGATAGTTTTCTTTTGTTTTGGAAAAAGAGAGGTTGTGGTCGGCAGTGCTACTTATGGTCATAAGGAAGAGCTATTAGTCAAAGCTCAATTAGGAGTGGTGGTAGATGTTGTAAGGGTTGATGGGAACTAAGGTTTTGATGTGGTGTATGAGTGTGGGGAGAGCATGTGTGAATACATTTTTTTTTAATTTCTGGTCTCTCTAGAAATTTCCCCCTTAAATTTATGCCTCTTCTTTTTGTGTGTTAGGTATCTGTTTATAGGTAAAAAAATATTTTTAATTGTTTAGTCTCCAAGTAAACTCGGTGACCAAGTAGCCCAAAAATAATTTGGTCCTTCAACTTATTTTTTTTCACATCTGGTCCCTTTGTAAATTTTGATTTTTCTTATTTTTGTATTTTGATTTTTTAAAAAAAAGAGCGCATTAACAACAAAACGCATTGGAAAAAGACATTGCAAGTGATGCAAAGACATTAACATATTTCTTAGGATTTTGTTATTATTTTGCTATTTTTGATTTTTTTTTAAAATCAAAATGAGGTAAAAAATTGGGTAGCAACATATGCCTTTTATTTACAATACTAACAGAGAAAAGATTTGTTAAGTGCTTTGCGTAGTAAGTTTGTAAAGACAAACAGACTATTCTTCCAAAACTAATCCCTTCATAGCTTTTAATTCGTCGTTTTCTTAGGAATCCTCTTCAATCAGAATTATAATCAAACTATGTACACCTTGGTTATCCTGAAATTCCAATCTATCGATTCCCTTTAACCAAAATATTTTCCAAAAGTTTGGTAAACTTGAGATCTCAATTAGATGATCTTCTTTAATCAAAACTAAAATTTAAAAAATGGTTTGCTAATTTAAAATTCTAATTTGGCGATATCTTAGTTAACTTGAGATCCCATCAATGCAGCCATGGTTGTTATGGATATAGGAGTAAGGTTGGTAACTAGAACAAGATGATTGATCGATGATGCTTTAAAGGTTATTGGGTTGCACCATATGTATGGTTGATGATGATGATGATGGGGCTATGGTGGTGCTGATTCTAGACAATGAAAGAGAAATGGGTGAAGGCTTCGATTTTGTTTATATGAGTTTCGAGTAAAAAGAGAAATTGATAGTTTTCTTTTGTTTTGAAAAGGAAGAGGTTATGATCGACACTGCTGCTAATGGTGATAAGGAAGAGTTGTTGGTCAAAGCTTTGTTCAAAGTGATGGCAGATGATGTAAGGGATGATGAGAACTATGGTTTAATATGGTGTGTTGCATGGAAATTTTTTTTTTCTAGTCTCTCTAAAAATTTTCCCCGTAAACTCCCCCTCTCAATTTTGTGTGTTAGATAAAAAAAAAAATGCTTGGTCTCTGAGCAAACTTGGTGACCAAGTAACCCAAAAACAATTTAGTCCCTCAACTTCTTTCTTTTCACATCTAATTCCTTTGTAATTTTTGATTTTTTTTTTAAAAAATAGCTTCTTAATAACCGAATGCATAGAAGAAGACATTGTAAGTGACGCAAAGACTTTAAGAAGATTTTTTTTGGGTTTTTCTTGTTATTTTGCTTTCTTTGGTTTTTTTTAAAAAAATAAAAAATTAGGTCCAAAAATTGAGTAGTAACATCTTCCACGGTAATTTCTCTGTTTTGTCTTCCCACTTTGTGTTGCTTTAGTAGATCCATGCCTCCACATTCCTTGTGTTCCTTTTCCTAGTCTTGTACGTGCTTCAACAAACCTGTTGCCAAACCTGCTGAGAAATAAATTTAAAATTTTTTTTAAAAAAAAAAGTCAAATGATGTCAATCTTGAAGTAGATCTTAGAATTTAAAAGCTGGGATCAGAAGGTACAGGATCACCCTTTTTGCTTTCAGAAAGCGAATTGATATTTACTTTTATAACAGCCACTAATCCCCACCCCCCAAACACCATTTGCATACTTCTTGGTCCTTCTGGCCTCGCATGAAGTTCTCAAACTCTAACCCCATACCATATTAATTGGCATTGCCATGTAGTTAAGCCTTGATAACAAAGTTCACTTGTCAGAAACACCAGTTTCTATTGCCACGATCAGTTAAAGAAGCATATTTGAGAAAGAATTCAAGTTTGAAAAGAGCAAAATATGAACTCATAGCATTTTCGACTCCATTGAAACATGAATTTGATGGCATCGAATTGGAATTGGAATAGGTCACTTAAACCCGGTCGATACTGACTTGGATAAGAAATTTTAAGATTTAATTGAATTTGAAAAAAACTTTATAGTAAAAAGTCAAGTTTTAAATTTGATATAAAAACCGATCCAATCCAAACCTAACTCAAAATAAATAAATAATCTTAAAGTTTTAAAAATTCTATGTATAACAAGCTATGTATATGCACTAAATAGTTATAAATTGTAATATTTAATTTCAGGTTAAAGATACTCAATCGGGTATAAAAAAATCCATTCCTTTTCGTGTCAGACATTAATAATTATTTTAGGTTCTGGTTTGTATATAGATAATATAAAAGCCGAGACATGAGCAGCCATTGTACTTGGAATTCATCACATCAAAGATGCAATTCTTGTTTCTCGGACAAATATTGGTTTTGGTTTTACATTAAATAAAAAAGAAAAAAAAAAGAATCCAAGAAAAATAATAAACTAGGATGGATATACTTCTCTATAGTTTTTCTATATAGATATTTTGGGATTAAGATCCTCTCCTATTCTCTTAATCATTATCTATATTTTCTTTTATCTAAGCCTTTTAAAATAATGAATAACTAAGATTTCAAGAATCAATATTTACTTAATTAAATATTAAATTTAAATTATTTTGAATTAATAATTATTTTTCATATGTTCTTCTAGCTTTTTAATTGAAAATCTAGGGAGGAAAGAGAGAGAGAAAGAAAATGTAACGCCTTGAACTTCACTATATATATATATTACATGTGAATATCTTGATTATAAATTTCTTTTTAGCCATTACAATGACCTGTTTATCAAAGAGAACAAATAATTTGTTAACCCTCGAGAAGCACTGATATCTTCCAAGATAATTAATTTCCTCGAACACATGCAAGGTTTTTGAATTTAATGAACATTCAAGTAATCATATTGACAACTATTTATCAATATATATTAGCAACCCAATATTAGTAACCTGCTCGTACAAAATCCATGATAATTTTCAATATAATACTTTTTCATCCGATGAAATCCCTTCTTTTATTAATTAATACTCGCCATCGTCCCACGTCTAACAATTTCCGAACTTGGGATATATTTCTTTACTTACCTAATTTTTGACTCAACACTTCTTATAAGTTATCTTGTTATATTATATAATTTATCAAATACAACACACAATCTCATTAACCCATTTCTTATCTCCATACTAATTCCGTGAAATCATCCTTGAACTTATCGTCGAGTTGAAACCCTGATGATTTCACAAGATAATCAGCTGTAATTACACAAGATCAGCTGCTTTACTGACCATTAAACCTTTGCCACAAAACAAAAAGATCAAACCAAGTTCTCAAGATTGAGACCTCGCTAGCAACACTGGTTTTCACTATAAAAAATTCACTCATCCCAGCGTAGGAGAATCACTGTACACCTCCAAATGATGTACAGACGCGTTCTCTGCTCTCGAACCATCCTTGAACACCTTTGCCATGATCGCAGCTTTGGCAATCTCACTGAGGCCAAGTTTCCTGCCATATATAAATGTGTGCTGTGTCTATGAGAGTAATTGTCAAGGTGCGGTTGTGCTCCAAGAAATTTGCTTGGTGAAGCAAGGCCATATATAGACAAAGCTTGTGAAGTTTGTGTGGGAGAGACAATGCGTGGTGGGTGTGAAGTATCGGCCCCCTTGAGTTGGACCATGAAAGAAAGGGCCCTTCTTTGAACAGGAAGATAACGAAGCAGACCCATCAGCTTGTCTCCTTGATAAATCACCTGAAAAAGAACTTGTCAGAACTAATCCTAGTTTTCAAGGCCATCCCTGTCTCTCACGTGGGTTGTAATTTGTCCATCTCTGTGGAAGATAGCTCTAAGGCACCCTTATTTGAGGGTCTGTTTGGAATTTGCATGGATGCTATTAATTGCGCCCCATGTGCTAGCTCCTTGCATATGTTAAAAATAAAAGATCTAATGTAGAAACACATGATAACATGGGTTCACACTGGTTTGGTTTTATTAAGGAGGTGTTTAGCCTTATGGTTTAGCTGGAGTTTTCACAAAAAAAAAAAAAAAATTATTTTAAATTATTATTTTTATTTTTTTGAATATGTTGTAAATTATAAAAAAATAAAAAAAATTATTGTAATATATTTCTAAACAAAAAAAATTATTTTAAAAACTAATCTCTACTATTATTACAAACATTCCTAGCGTGATTACTTTATACAGTTTTTTTTTTTTTAATCCTTTACGATGGAACCTGACAATTATTATATTAGGAAATCAAACTAGATGAACTCAGTGCAGCAAGATTTGCTACATGATCAAGTACACTTCAATTTGTGAATGGTTATATATCGAATTAAATATTATCTTAATATCAATATATTCAAAATCAATCCATTGCAGCAAGTTTTTCCCTGTTCAAGTACAAGGATTTTAGCAAAGATGAAACTGGTATGCTTCTAATTCAAGGCATGCAAGGCAAGTAATTAAGACAAGGATGCTTGCATGGAAGCTCCCACAACAATATTGTACTCATGGTACACATTCAAGCACATACACTGATGCACTTAAGACATTTATAATTAATGCAATGTCCCTCAAGGAGTTGGTTCAACTGAATTACAAAAGCAACATTTGCCATGAATTGAGAGAGAAAGACAAACTTGTGGAAGGCAATATTTCTTACATTATGTCAAGTCTAGCTACAAACTTGTGAATACAAGGAATCATAAAAGCTTATGAGAGACATCAAATCAAAGGAAAACAATATTAATTAACAACACAGACAGTCATTTGAGTCTCAGTAAAAATACAGCAAAATGTGCTAGCTAAGCTAGCTTCTATGAGTACTTGTGCCAACAAAGAAGCATGGTACTGCACACCCTCATAAGATAGAGCTTCCCTCTCTGTTGCTTCACCATTCTCTTCAACCTGCCAAATTTCCTTCCCATTTCTTGATCCTTCAGATATCACTATCTTCTAACAGCACCAAGTCTCTCTTGCAGTTTGGACAAACCAATCTGTTACATATCCCATATATGTGTCCAGAAACTTTACCAGCCACGTATTGGATCCACATGTAGGCTTAGGGGGGGCGTTCACTGGTCCACTTGTACATTCAAAACACGTAGATGCCACATGCACCCATTCCCTTTCAATTTTCAAGTCAAAACATTTTTCCTTCACCAGATCAAACTTGCCGGCCACCGATCACTGGTTCCAACCCTAAAGTAAGTAGTAATTTACAACTATCAAGCATGAAGTATCTTATCTGCTTCACTTAAACAACCCCACCTCATTATCTTTTTTTGAACACTACTCTTTTGATCTTCTTGGAGCAACTATAAGGGAAAGGGAAGGACTTCTTTATCAAGACCCCGTTAAGTTTGGCACATATAGGTATCAAATTTATCAAGAACCTCATACAGGCTGTAGCCTAATAGTGTCATCGATAAGTTCTTGGGCTTAGATAGTCATGTAGAAGATTTTAATCACGGGTCATAATTCACTTGTCGAATCATGTTCTGTGTGCCATCTTAAAGCATGGCAAGGAAAGGTCCTATACCTTATCTTAAATCAAAGGATAAGATTTTAACAAGCACATAGATCCATGTGTGGACCTATAAGATTGGTGTATTGATTTGCCAGCTATTTGGAGGACTAATCTGATGGCAAGGAAAGGTTTTGTTCTCTTTGAGTTGAGGCCAATGGGGATATCACACGTGGACATTGTGTTCTTAATGACCAACTAACAGCAACACATGGAAGATAGCCGAAAGAGAATGTAGAGGGAGCTTGGAGGAGGCAACTTTTATCAACTATTAGCATGTTGTGCATGCTTTATTGAACTGAAAAGGGAATAGAGGAAAATTCCAAGCTGGTGGGGAGCTCTCTCTTGATATGTTGCAATTGTGGTTGGGGCTTTCAAGTTCAATAATTAGGGAAGTTCATGTTGATATATCTATGGAGTTAGCCAGTTAGGAGGAGGATGTGACTAAGTCATTGGGACACCACGATCAGTCGATCACGACATTCCCTTTAAAGAAACAATATGGAAGTAGATGATAAGTACATAGTTATGGATTGAAAGAAAGAGAAGGAAAGTAAGTTACATCCTATGTGTGTGTCGTGATTGCACAACACTTTGTGGGAAAGATGTGCATCCTTTGTGATTTCACAACACTTAGCTTGGAAATTAATTCTATGCCATATGTTCAGTTTTCAAACAAAAACATAAGAACTCGTTTCTAAAACGTGGTGGTCTTGTTTTTTTTTTCAATGCACCACAAAGACTCTTCATTCCCTAGGGAAGCATTTCTGTCAAGAATCTTGTACTTGTGACAAATAGAGAAGGATAAATTATCTAAAGTCTTGGTAGTAAGACTTTGCATCCTCTCTTTTTACTTTGAAATATAATCCCGCGTACTATATCTTGTAGTTTAATTTTACTCCACACGTAAATTTTTCGTTAGACTTCTTGAGAAAAGATTAAGAATTTTACAAAAATATTAGTTGTCGCACATGGCGAGTGGTGTTGGAATTAAGGAGTCGCCATCTAATTTTTTGGTTCGGGATTGTTAGGAGACTCGGGTATACTGGTGTTAAAACAATTCAATTAACACAAAAATAAATACGAACATGAAAGGGAAGGAGGCTAGAATCCCTCTCAATTGATTTGTATTATTGTACTTGCTTTAACCTAAATACAAAGAGCTTATATATAGGTTAAGTTGAAAATACTATTCTATTTTTAATAAATAAAATAAGATAAATATATTATTTAACATCTCCCCTCAAACTCACGATGCGGCAGCTATAAGCATCGAGAGTTTGCCAACTAGAAAACAAAAACAAGAAATGAAATGCGACTTGGTAAAGAAATCTGCAATCTGCAAGGAAGAATAAACAAAAGGCAAAGTAATGGTGTCATGCTTGAGATGATAATGATTAAGATGACAATCAATCTCAATGTGCTTAGTTCGTTCATGAAAAACTAAGTTGTGACAATCTGAATAGAACTATGATTGTCGCAATACATAAGAGTAGGATGAGAAAATGAAACTCCAATATCCGCAAGTAACCAATGTAACCAAATAATCTCTATGGTAGTAGATGTTATAGCACAATATTCTGCTTTGGTTGAAGATTGAGAAATAATAAATTGTTTCTTGCTCTTTCAAAAGATGAGAGAATCATCTAAAAAGATACAGAAACCAGTAACCGATTTACGATCTGTGGGATCACTGCCATGATCAGCATCAGAGTATGCACGCAGCTCCAAGGAAGAGGTGGATGAAAGTAAGAGGCTCTGAAAGACTGTACCCTGAAGATATTGTAAAATACAAAGAACAGCTGCCTAGTGAACAGTAGTAGGAGAAGCAACAAACTGACTAACAACATGAACAGCATATCCAATATCTGGACAAGTAATTATGAGATATACCAAGCTCCCAACAATAGTACGATATAAAGTAGGATATGTCAAAGGCAAACCATCAGAAGAAGAATACCTTGTGTTAACTTCAATGGGAGTGTCTACAGTCTTGTTATTAGTAAGTCTAGCCTGCTCAAGAATATCTGCAACATATTTTGATTGAGAAAGAAGGTAACCTCTAGGTGAGTAAGCTACCTCAATACCCAGGAAATATCGAAGAGAACCCAAATCCTTCATTTTAAATTGTCTAGCCAGCTTTGTCTTCAAAACTCAGATACCATTAATATCATCACCAGTAATAATCATGTCATCAACATATTAAGGACAAAATGATACGACCTGCATCAGTGCTCTTAATAAAAAGAGCAGAATCATGACTACTAGAAACAAATCCAATAGATGAGATCACAACAGAAAATTTCTCAAACCAAGCACGAGGTGCTTGTTTGAGACCATATAACGCTTTCTTGAGCTTACAAGCATACCCAAAGTCATGTGAAACACCAGGAGAAGGCATCATATAAACTTTTTCTTGAAGATCTCCATTCAAGAAGACATTTTTAACATCAAGTTATGAGAAATTTCATTGACGAACCGAAGCTATAACAATAAGAGTATGAATAGTAGTCATTTTTACAACAGGGGCAAATGTCTCCTCATAATTCATACCATACTGTTAAGAGTATCCTTTTGCAACCAACATAGCTTTGTATCACTCAATAGACCCATCAGAGTTAGTCTTGATCTTATACACCCAACGACAACCAACAACACTCTTACCAGGAGGTAGAGGAACCAAGTCCCAAGTATTTGTCTTATGCAAAGCAGAAAGTTCATCATTCATAGCTTACTGCCAAAAAGGATCAAGAATTACCTCTTTATAGGAAGAGGGCTCAGAGAGACAATGAATAGAAGCTAAAAATGAAGTAAATGATGAAGAATAACAAGAATAGCAAAATCTAGTAGTTTTGTGGACTTACGAATATGTATGGATTGATGTAAAGGTGGATCCACAATCTCAGACGAAGCTAGGGGGCTGTAGATGAGAATGGAGCTTCAGGTGTGCTAGAGAGTAAAGTGTCAACACCTGCGGGATGATGAGTACAAATTGGTCGAACATGGGAAAGGGTATCTGAGGTATTAGAAACATGTGATGATATATTATCAGAATTCTCAAAAAATGGATCTATACGAATAATATCAGATCTAGTCAAGTTATAAGTAGTGGATGGAATAGAAAAGAAGGTATATACTCAAGAAAGACAATATGACAAGACACATAAAGTTTATGAGTTATTGGATCAAAACAACGATACCCTTTTTTACCTTCACCATAACCCAGAAAGACACAAATAGCAGAACAAGAGGACAACTTACTGCGTTCTGCATGAGGACGAAGAACGAAATAAGTACAACCAAAAACTCTAAAGGAGGAATAATCAGGGACATGCCAATATAACTTTTCAAAAGGAGACAAACTTGAACTATGAGAAGATGAGATTGTATTAATCAAACTTACAGCAGTAAGGACAACTTCTCTCCAAAACTCACTAGGAACAAAAGCAGACAACAAGAGAGAACGAGCAATTTTAACAATGTGCCTATGTATTCTTTCAGCAACACCATTTTGCTCAGGAGTATATGTACATGAAGTTTGGTGAATGGTTCCATCTAAGGCAAGCAACTAACAAAATTTATTAGAAGTGTATTCCCCACCCAAATCACACCTAAAGCATTTGATTACAGCAGAATATTGAGTTTTCCCAAGAGATCGAAAAGGTGTATATATCTCATAAAATTCAAAACATTGTTTCATTAAATAAACCCAACAATAATGAGTATGATCATCAATAAATGAAACATAATATCGAGACCCTCCTTTTGTGGCAATAAGAGAAGGTCTCCATACATCAGAATGAATCAAATCAAAAGGTGAAGAAGAAATATAAATAATTTGATTAAAAGGTAAAGCAGAAAATTTTGCCAGTTTACATCCACTACAATTAGAAATATCACAAGTTTTCAAATTTCCTAAAGCTCTTGTGGATGCCAAAAATCTTAAACGAGAAGATGAAACATGACCTAGACTAGAATATCATAAATGAAAACTAGAAGATGAAGAACTCAAATGAAAGGAAAACAAATCAATAGTAGTAGTAACAGCGGCGGCGGCGGTGGCAACTGGCACTTTTAACTCATCCAAAATATATAGTCCATTCTCCCTACGGCCTTTCACAATCAGCTTCTGAGACTGCAGATCCTGTACATAACAAAAAGAACCAGAAAACATGACTAAATAATCACCGGAATCACATATTTGACCAACAAAAGCAAGATTCAATTCGAGGTTCGGAATAAGATAAACATTAAGGAGAGACAAGTGAGGTGTGACAAAACCAACAACACCTGCTAAAGGCATGGGAGTGCCATCAGCAGTCATAACAGGAATGGAGGACGAAGGGGACACAGAGGTAAAAGATGAAGAATCTAGAGACATATAATGGGAAACACCAGAATCTAAGACTCATTTAGAATGTGACATACCTGAGGAGCTATAAGGCAAGTGACCTATGGAAAAAGAAGCAGACATTGCTTGTGGTTGTAAGGAGAGAAACTTCTGAAATTACTCAGCAAGAGTACTAGGATCGGTGATAGAGCTTGATGAAGTTACTATTGCAGTATTGTGGTGTGGTGGTTTATAACCCTGAGGTGGTCTATGAGCATTAGATTGTGACTGGCTGCCATACTTCCAAGCTTGATTTTGTTGTCTCAACTTGGGACACTGAGCCTTCCAATTATCACACTCGGACATCGCGGTGACTGATTAAAAATTATCACTCGATTGGAAAAAAGAACAGATATCTGGCGTCTTGTTTTTCTAGGGGAAAATATCTTATTCAAGGAGTCGCCACCTAGTATTATGGTCACTAGAAACCCTAACTAGTCAACAGCGATTCTATGGTACGGGACTGGTTATGAAAAAGAGAAGATGTTATCACTCCCTAAGCGTCCTACCTGAGGCAAGCTGCATTGCTGGTTTTGTATAAAATTGCTTAAGAATTTGTTCTCTTTTTTCCCTTTTTTTATTCTTCCTTTCATGTTCCTGACTCTGGCGTCAGTGAACAATTCCTACAAATATTTCCCAACTCTAGTGTTGGTAAATATCGCACAAATCCAAAAAAATATGATACTCCTGACTCTGACATCAGTGAATATTTTCGCAAAAAATAAATTTCAAGAAGACATTTTCTATGTCATTTTTTTCTTGTTTATCCATTATTATTATTATTTGCCCTTTTTAGATGGAAATAAAAAAACATTGCACGACAGATTTGCATTTAACAATAATAGGCCACAGATTGAGCACATAACTTAAAAAATATACAAAACACAAAGAAAAAAAATAAATCAAAGTGTGAAGGGCCCACAAATAAATCAACAAAGATCTCCAAATATTTTTGGAGTTTTCTGATACTAAAAGGGGCTCGTTTGGCCACATATCAGACTAAAATGGGCATAAAAATTATAGCCAGGGTATAAGGGTGTGTTTTGCCAAACACACCCTTAATAAACATAATTTGGGTCGGCTGGGCCTAAAGCCCAGATTC
>Ga0325401_1003688_pt1 | contig 14150 bp, 6 predicted proteins | sample PopdelMetagenome_FD_205666 | JGI IMG/M metagenome (GOLD analysis project Ga0325401, IMG submission 205666) | Populus deltoides microbial communities from Bellville, Georgia, United States - Xylem-PdKOR-R2 | ecosystem: Host-associated > Plants > Phyllosphere > Stem > Wood/Secondary xylem | place...
CAAGAAAAATTGAAGAAGAAAGCTAGGAGAAATTCAGATGCCTGAGGTTCTTGAACAACGTTGTTTCGATTTCCCATGGTCTTTCCACCCCCTGGGCATTGAAAATCAGGTGCACAGATTAGATCTCGGAGTGAGCAACTGAGTTCACTGTGTCGTTGACAAAATGATATACAAGCTCTCAATGTACCTTATCTAGTGATTGTTCAAGCCCCATCAACCTGAATCAATTTTTTCTGACCTATAATCTACTTCCAGCATTGCACCAGCAGCTTTGTCCTGGCGAATGCTGCAACAAGTTGCTGTTATGTGCGTTTTGAGTGTTGTATTGATGGTATTTGATATTTATGTGAGATTTGAATACATGAGGAAGGTTGAAAAAATTTTGTTGTAATTAGAGACCTTTTGCATACAAAATTAATTAAATTGTTGACAAAGAAAGACATTCCAGTTGTGGTCCATCTCAAATTTTAGAGAGGCTGCTGCCTGGAATAATGAGTATACAAATTTTTGCTTTTGTTCTTTTATCAACTAAAACTCTTTTTTTTATATATAAATGAACCAATCTATATAATTGAGCAAGTATTAAATATATCCATTTTAAATAATATTTATTATATTTATATATAACATCTAATTCTTTAATATTTCCCTGTCAATATATATATATATATATATATATATATATATATATATATAATTGACATGATTATATTTTTTATTTAAAAAATGTTAAGTTATATATGAATATAATTTTATTTTTTTGATATAAAAAAATGAAAATAAATTTATTTTATGGTTGAGTAATTTTGAAACATTTTACTTTTTAAAACTTTTCGAGTAATTTTTTTTTAAAATATTATATTCTTATATAATACAAGAGCAATTTATAGAGAATTAAAACAATTAGTAGGGATAATTTGAAAACTTTTTCAATTAAATTAGAGATGAAAGTGAGTATTTATAGGTTAGGTTTCTTTGTGTGTGTGTGTGTGTATATATATTAAATTAAAAAAAAGGTTTTATGTATCTATATTTATATAATATAAATATAAATTTTTAAATTAGATTTGAGTTAAATTTTAGGTTGGATTTAACAATATATATATTATTTTCATTATCAATTGGGTAAGATTTCATAAACAATTTGAGTAAGATAATTATAAAAAACATTTATCCATTCGAGTTGATTTAGATTGGTATTCATGGTGATCAAATTAAATTACCATTCCTAAATTAAAGTATAAATTGACTTAGACTATGTTTGTTTTTTGGAATTCATTTTTCAGAAAATCACTTTCCAAACTTTCATGTGTTTGTTTGCTATTAGAAAAGTTGGTTAACAGAAAACATTTTTCAGTTAAAGAAAAATTTGGGTTGGTTTCAGAAAAGTGTTTTCCTGGAAAATTTGGGTGGAAAATATTTTTCGGAAGTTGTGAAAAATTTAGAAATATCATATTATTTGCTGATTATATCAAATTTGGTTCTCAAACTTTTGATTGCTATATATATTTTATCTTGAATATTTATTTTTCAGTTTCATCTTTTAAAATTTAATTTTTATATTAACTTTGGTTCTCATTTTTATAATTGTTATTTGCTTTTCCCTTATCATTTTTTTATTGAAATTTTTTATTTATTATATTTGATCCTCGTTCTTTTGATTATTACTTTTTTTTTTGAAATAATTTATGAAATGTTAATTATTGTTATTTTAATTTCTTCATCTTTCATTTTTTTTATTTTTTAGATTTGATCTTTATTATTTTGATTATTATTTATTTTATTTGAGATAATTTATGAAATTATATTTTTTTTCAATTTCATTCTCATTCAACTTTTTAATTTGTAAGATTTGTTACTTATTATTTTAATAAACTTGAGAAAAATAAAATATTAATAAGTTATTTTCCAGCTCATTTTTCATGACATAACCAAACATTAGAAAGTATTTTCATGACACTACCAAACATCAGAAAATAATTTATTTTTCCGGCTTTCCAAAAGAAAATTACTTTCCAGCAAACAAACGGGTATTTATCACTTTTTATTTTTTTAAAAATAGTTGCTTTGTATTAATATTTTAAATAGTTGAAAACTAAATTTTTATTGATATTTATCAACAACAGAAATTAACCAAATTTTATTCTTTATTCTTTATTCTTTATTCTTTATTATTATTATTATTATTATTATTATTATTATGTTTCTCTTTCTCAAAAGATGAAAAAAAAAAGTATTTTTGACTGACTAACAAAATGCGTTCAAAGGCAGTCAAAACTTTACTATTTCTTAAACAAAAAAAAAACCAGTTTAATACATTATAATTTAATCTTTTGGAAAATAAATTATATAGTCCATATAGTTTCATAATTAATTAATTTGTCCATATAGTTTTAAATATATTTGTAAATTGATCGTTTTTACCCATTTCATGTTATTTTAATTTAATTTATTTTTATTAAGAACCAAAAAAATAAAAAAAGGAAAAATATAATATGGAAATATTAATATCAAAATAATATATTTTTTTGGAAAACAATTATTATATTAAACATGGTTACAATAGTAAAGGGATGAATCAATCACTTTTAAGACTAAAGGGATTATATAATTTATGTCACAAAACTAGAGGGACTAATTTATAACTTACTCTACGACCAACCGCCTCTGTTGCTTATAAAGCCAAGCCATCGCCCGCCAATTTAGATCACTAATAGCTTTCATTTTCCAAAGAACTCAAAGCACTCTCTCTGTCTTCGCTTGGTAATCTTTTCTTCTTGTCTAAGGTTTGCTTTTCTCTAGGGTTTTCTTGTTATTGTTAGGTTTTCTTTTCTTTTCTCTGTTTGCTTATTATTATTGCTGTTGATTTCTTGCAAAGTAAGTAATAAACATGGCTGCAACACTAATAACAAGGAAAGATCATCATCGCCCTAGGGCAGTGCCTAATCTGCACAATCCAGTTCTTGATTGTGAAAAGAGATCAAGAACAAGTTACATGGCACAGCAGCAACAAGGTGGAGACTATTATCATCGTAATCAACTAGGGCTTCAAGCCAAGAAACCAAGGGTTGATCGTTTTAATAATAATGGGGCTGTCAATTTCGCTCCAAAGATTCAATCTTTTCCGCAGTTTGAGGGCAAGAAGGTGGAGATAGCCCGTAAGCCAGAGTTGGGTAATAATGGGGTTTTGACACCAAAGTTCCGGCCTTTGCCACAACTTCAAGATCAGAAAGCAGAGGGGAATAATGGGTTTTTTATGCCAAGTTTGCAAGCTTGGAAGCCTGAGGGTAATAATTTTGTGGTTTCAAGGCCGTATCCTCCACTTTCGCAGCAATTTCAAGGCAAGAAGCTAGGGTTTTATAATGGGTTTTCAGTGCCAAATTATCAAGTTTCTCGACATTTTCAAGACAGTCGTTTGAAGGTTGATAATGGGGTTTTCAATCCAAATCATCCAGCTATGCAGCAGGATCAAGAGAAGAAGTCAGAGGTTAACAAGGGGGGTTTTATGCCGAACCTTAATTTGTATAGTTCAAAGTCACTAGAAGGCCCTTTGTATTCAATGCCAAATCCTGCCATTGTAAAGCCCATGTTGAATCAAAATGTAACTAACATGTGTTTGCTGAATTCACAATCACATAGTTCTCTTGCGTCTTCTGGTTTGTCAACAAACTCTTCTTTTGTGCTTTCTAATTCTTTGAATGATGATGTTAAAAATATGTATATTAATTCAGCTCCACTGCATTCTGGTTTCTTAACAAATTCTGTGTTGTGTAATAATGCAGTTAATAAAAATGGGGGTTTCACTCCAAATCCCCCAGTTATGCAGCTTAATTTGGTGAATCTGAGCGCTACAAACATGCCTTTGAATTCACAGGCTCAAGTAGCCTCTTGCTATTCTGATTTGCTAACCACTTTGGTTGGCAATGGAATAGTTTCTTTGGCTAAACATGAAGTCCAAAGTAATAATGCAAATAGTTGCAAATTCAATTGTGCACCAAAGTTGCTGGAAACCAGCAACCAACTTGTGGCTAATGGATGTCCTGGTTTGAGAAATTCACTCATGAGTTCCTTGATTAAAAAGGAAGATGATTTTAGGGGTGTTGTTGTATTTGATGCAAACCAACTTAAGGTGAGGCATGAATCGGTGATTAGATCCTTGTATGCTGATATGCCAAGACAATGCTCCACATGTGGAATCAGATTCAAGTTCCAAGAAGATCATAGCAAGCATATGGATTGGCATGTGATTAAAAGCCGGACAATCAAGATATCTAAGCAGAGAAGCATTTCTCGTATGTGGTTGGATGGTGTAGATATGTGGCTGGCTGCTAGGGCAGATATTGCTGCAGTTCCTGGATTTGCAAAAGCTGATGCTCCTGTAGAGAAGGAAAAAGAAGAAGATTGGATGAGTTCCACTGATGAAAACAAAGTATGTGCCTTGTGTCGAGAACCATTTGAAGAATTCTACAGCCACGAGGCTGATGACTGGATATTCAGAGGAGCTGTCTACCTGAACGCGGAAAAGAAATCAGCAGCTGAAAGCATGGATAGGAGTCGATTAGGTCCTGCTGTGCATGCCAAGTGCAGGCCAGCGTCCAAGTAGTAATGCTAGTAGTCAAATTTGGGTAATGCAATTTGTAAACTCCATTCTATCTTGATGTATTAACCATATGCTAGTGAAGGTCAAGCAAATATTGTACATGTTACTCTCTTCACTGGAGTAGACATGCACAAATGTTCTGTTAATATATCATTGTAATGACAAATTCTCTTCATAAAATTCATCAACTTTTGTGTCAAATTTTATCCTTGCATCAGTGTTATATTTCTTCTAAATTTATATTTTTACATTTCAACAGTGGCAATTCAATGTCAAGGCAGGTTAAATTACTGTTATATTCAGCACATTGACATCAGTAAGCAGTACAAACTACAAACACACCCAAAATTACTGGAATTATTAAGCACATAAACTGTAAAAGAAGTATTGAATGAACGTATCAATGTGCATATATTAGATTGTCTTATTTCAACTTGAGATTTGAAGAGTAATGGTTTTAAGGACAAAACAGGAGTAAAAAGTTGGCTAAACACTTAAACTACATTCTATTAAAAACGAAAAACGAGGAGAGCTTCAAATACGGGAGACTCATCTAGGTCATAAGGAAAAGCATCTCAATAAATGGCAGTAGCTCAAAAAATCTTCATTCGTGCAAATGGATTTCCATAGTTGCCTTCAAGTATCAACACATCTTCAAATGGACATCTTCAAATAGACCTGGTTCCTCCAATCCTGAATAACATATAAAATACCGGCTAGCTGCTCCAGTTGACCTAGATTCTCAGCCTTGAATAAAGAATCCTTGGCTGCACAATCCTTTGAAGATCTGTTCTAGAAAGCTGCGTGAAATCAATGTCGACCAAACCTTTTTCCAGATTAGGCCAGATTGAAGAAGGGGAAGCTCTCTCATGTTTATCAAATCACCATGAGTTCTGTTTGCTTCAACTAAAAAATCGCTAGCTACAGTGTAGAACAAGTTTACATGAAAGGATATCAGTGAAGGAGCATGTAGGATCACAAATAACTCAAAATGGTGATGAAGAAAAATCAAGTACAACGTGAAGTCCAGCGAAGATGATGACAACACCATCTGAAATCATTTTATTTCAACTTTTTTTTTCCCGTTTCCCCTGAACTAGTAAAGCAGGGCTCAACATCTATTTTAACATCTATCTCACAAGCAAATTTGATCATGGCACAATCTTGTGTCTGCGGCGAGGAATTTCTCGTCTAACATACATTTTCTTGCTCTCATCCAGTGGCCAGCTGGGCCCATCAGGCAAGCTCACAGACTTCCAGCCACCACCACCACTCCTCCCTTTTCCCCCCAGTTTCTCCACTGTGAACTTCCAACCCTCAGAAGGACGCCGCTGCTATACTTGTGGAATTTCACCTGTCCTGCCATCTGCACAAAGGAAAACCATATATCATCTGGATAATCTGCATGGATTTAATGAAACTTTTAGTTGCTTTCCAACACAAAATTGAATAACATGCTTGCAATTTGATGAGCAGGCATAGGCATACGGAAAGGAATAAATCCAATGGATTGCCTATGCCAATCCTTAAAGCTAACACCAATGCTGATGCCATTTGCATCCGTGATTAGTTTGGATGAGTCAAAATAACACTGCATTAAGGAAAATAGATTCATCCTATCCCTAAAGATTCCTTGGTTGCTCTTCTACCATGCTGCAGGAATCTCTCACTCTCTCTCATATAAGTGGACAAACCGCTCTCCCTGATATTTGCTTTGTCAACAAGACCAAACTATCCAAAGTTTCTGAAAATCCTTAGTCTCAAAGATTAGACAGCAGTTAAAAAAGATAAATGATGAAATCAACAGGGATACGAGTCCATAAACTTCCCAAGTGATAGCTATCCTTTTACCAATGCCATATTGCTTTTCAGTTACCACCTTCTCTAGTCAGCGTGACTTTCATTTCCAATTTCATACCCAGAGGCCAGAGTACATCAGACCTTGTTCTCACCCGAATCTACACGCGCGCGCGCATGCATGCATAACTGACATTTGTTGTGCAGTTCTACTGTTTTTTTTCCTGATTAAACGCAAGAAGCACATGGGATATACTTTCATTTTGTTGAAGTTCATTTTCTGAACATATTCTTGATAAAGCATCTCATCCTCCTTGGATATCTCATAGTGGACTCCATCTAGATCTTTGATGGTACCACAACAGCCCTCTGGCATCACTTTGAAATCAGGCTTACAGGGAAGCTATATGAAAGTCTCGGTCATGAGAATTGAAAAATCTGCAAAAGAATAGTTAGACTTCTATGAGCCATACAAGTCTATTGCTTTAGCAGACATGATTTGTTTGATACCTGACATGCTTCCATACATTCAGTCCAAATCACATATCTGTACCTTGATCACTGCCTGTGGGTGTATAATGTCAACTATACTAGGAATGAGAATGGTTACTTATATACAAAGCAAACACAGTTTATAAGAAAAGAAAGAAATCTGATAGTTTTATTGCAAACAAAGAGTTACAGGAAATAAGAAACAAGTACCTCACCACTCCAGGGAATCACTCCCATATTGGAATCACACCAATTACAAAGAGGTTTTCATTACAGCATAACCTACTGGAACTACTAATTTTCAATAAATAGTTTTACAATTAACAGTTACTAAATAACTAGACTTGTAACTGCTAATGCTAATAACTGACATATAAGAACAATATCAGTTATTACTGCCACTTGGATGATAATCCAATAAGATTGACATCAATTATTGGATACCAACTGCCCTCTCTTTCCAACACAAGTGGCTGGAACTTTAGCTTGCACAGAGTACTTCACTCCACTGGAATTTGACTCGGCAAAATCCTTAGCTTTATCACCCCTGTTCCCATTGTTAGACTCAATCGATTCTCTCTGTTTATTCTGCTTCGAGTGCTGCTGTTTTGATCACCAGAATTTGCATCAGTGTATCCATGGACAAACATAAAATAAATCCATGCACGGTATAGAGACACCATGTTCTATCCACATAAGTAGGCACCATGATCAATCACGAGCACACAAGTTTGTTTCCATATGAAGCCCATGCTCACATGCATCCAACACATATCACACAGGTATAGCCAATAACATAATATAACTTTCTGTGGATGTAATCATCGACAAACAAATATACATGCACATGCACAAGCACAGTATAGGGACACTATGTACCTTCTACCATAAGTAGGCATCCATGATCACCACAACTCAAAAAACCTCACATAGTTCCTCACCATCATTAACCAGTAACACCTGAAAAGAGAGGCACTAGCTGTGAGGGACAAGTTTTCTCTCAGGATGCTATCACCAGCAGAAAGAAGGAAAGCAGTGCATTTCTTTACTCAAAATGAGGGAAGTTGATCAAAATCCCTCTTGGTGCAGCATAAACTGATGTTATTCTGGAACTTAATCTTTCTTACATTAACGACGCTCGAATGAAGGTGAACAAGGATAAAAGATCATTGCATATCCAAGCAACAATCCTCTATACACAAGGTAGAATTTTTAAAGCTAAAGACAGCAAGGCAATAACTATAATTCCTTTCTGCAGAACAAGACAACTGGGACTGATTCAAGACTTTAATCATCAGATACTCATCGACCAAAAACATTTGTGCTAACCAGAAAGATCCAGTTTTAATTCAAGTGTACTATTATATTTACTCCTAACCAAGTAAGACATTTGAGATATACAAAACATATCCAGACTAGCAAATTGAAGCAAGACCTGCTAGGTTGGATCGTATAGTTTTGATGGAAGAAAGAGTTAACATGGAACGCACGAAATCATAAAAAAAAAAAAAAAAACAATAATAATTTGTGACTATTTCTTTGGTTGGTTTTTTGTAAAGGAGTGATGCCTAGAGATCTATAGTCTAGTTCTTTGTTATGGGCAAATTCTAGCTCGGGTTCAAGACAGTGAAACTTTTATTACAGGTTGAAATAATCATGTGCCCCATAAAGTGACTAAACACAAAAACAGAGATAATTAATATACACAAGTCCATCATCATCTCACACTTTCAATAATTTGCCAAAACATGGAAGTAGATCAGACATTCGACACAGACGGGTATATTCTCAAGTCTCAACAATCTATATCTTACTCTGGGAAGTTATCAAGCAAAAGTTTGGTAGAAACATCCAAAGTATGACCACGCTTCTCCTCCTCTTTCTCCTCAATCTCTTTCAACCAAAGAATTGCCTGCACCCTTTGCCTCATAATACTGTAATCCTTAGCAAGCTTGTCAACAGTGTAAACTTCAGGAATCTCCTAATGCAACCGATACATCTCTTACTTCTCCGAGTCCTTCAAGTAAGAACCTCTTGCACCAGGCTCCCTTATTTGCTTCATCAACACACTAAGTTCGTCAATCCTCCTATCCCGTCCTTTCAAAATGGCCTCACTCTTTTTATTCTCAGCCTCCAATTCATGTATCCTATCCTCAATCTCTTGCAAATCATAGGCCAAAGCATATTAAGACGCATCTATTGTTCTTCCATCTCCATCATCTTTCCCACTATCAGTACTAGAACTAGTAGTCCTTTGACTCACCGATGCCACTCCATCAAAATGATCCTTAGTCAATCCAGTTGACCATGACGAAGCAGAGTCCCAACCCAGATCATCACTCTCCCTACCAGACTCACCAAAAGATCCACCAACTGCACTATCACAATCATCTTCACTGTCACTTCCTCCTGAATTCACTGAGATGAACCTAGACCCAATCACTTGATAAGTATCAATCCCATTTGTTAAAGCAACCCCTTTGGCATTTGCAAAAGTGATGAGAATCATCAAGTAGCGAACATGATAATTAGAGGTGTCAATTAGGCTTATGAAAAGGTGAAGAAGCAAGAAAATTAAAAAAGTATTTAATGTGCTAGTTCAAAATATTTAAACCAAATCACATATCATCATCAAGATGAGTTCAAGAAATGATCATGGTTTAATCATAAAAAAAGAGTTGGGAAAGCCTAATAGCTTGCAAATTAGCAAGAAATCTTGGTAACGTGCAAATTAAACTAGGAGAAGCGGTCTTGAACATTTTTTTTATGCATAATTTTATGTAAATAAATATAATTTTTAATTTGATTGTTTGATACAACTAAATTTTTATCAAAAAATTCTAAAGATTTTATTTGCTATAAAGTTAAAATTTCATAACAATAAGTTTATGAAAGTCTCATGATAAATCCTAAAAACTATTGTATAGGAATTATTTTTCCAATTGGTTTAGAATTCATTTTATTATTTTATTTAGAATTTTTTTGTTATTTTTTAAAACATTTTACCTAATATAAATAAAATTATTTAACTTGTACTTAGAATGATTGTTTATTATTCAAAAATAATATTTTGTGTGTAGAGAGATTGTTCTTGCTCTTAATTCATCAAACTTTTTAATATTTATTAAAAATTAACTGTTTTTATGGTGTTCTTAGAGTATCTCTAATGGCAAAAACCATTTGTGTGTACTTTAATGAAAAAAATTATTTAAACAACCCATTTGTATTTTAATATATTTAATATTAATAGTTTTACCTAGTTGTAAGTTTAAGATATGACTTGAATATGTATCCAAAATATTCCATCAACTTACAAGTCATCATGTTGATTTATAATTTTTTTTCTTGGATTTAGTAAGATAAAAATTTTTTTTATTTATTTTCGATCCATTAGGTTAATTTAGTTTACTGATTTTTGTTTGGATCAATTACTTGTTTGATTTAATTAAATTTCTTATTTATTTTAAATATTATAATTTTTAGGTTTTTCTAGACTAGATTGGGTTTGATAACCATGTTATGTGTATAAAAGTTAATGTTTTTTCATTAAAATTTGTGAATTTTTTGAAAAAGAAATACTTTTGGAAACTCAATTGAGAAAAAAAAAAAAAAAACCCTGTAGGGACTCAATCAAGAAAACGTCCATAGTTAGAAGACTTGTTTAGGGTTCGCCCTTAAAAAATTGGATCCGGGTAATAAAAAAGGGAAGGGCTCAGTTGACCCGGAAATAACAGACAAATCGGGTCGGGTTGAGTGTCTTAAAAAAGGTAAGTTTTTTAGGCTACGCTTTATCCACCACCAACAACAACCACAGTTACAATCACAGAGTCAGAGAGAGTTTTCTACTTGAGTGACCTGAAAAAAAAAGAAAAAAGAAAATAAAATAAAGGGTCTGATTTAGGGTTTCTCATCAAGAAAGCTCTCTCCTTTCCTAGACCAAATCGATCCATTTCTAAAAAGGATTTGATTTTTATGTGTTTTTTCTTGTGGGGCGGCTTGAATCACTAGATTTTGTTACATGGGTTCGTCATTTTCAGGTGGGTCACTTTTATTTTCTGTTTATTTCCTTAAAGTTGTGAACTTTACGTGTTTGGTTTCTGAGAAAATAGAAGTCGGGGTCTTAGATTTTGCTTTCTTGTGGTTTATAGGACTGTTTTTAGCTTGATTTAGTGTGTGGTTGTTTTTCAATTTTTTTTTGGGTTAAGAAATGTTTGATTCTTCTCTTTGGTAGCTGAGAAAATTGAAATAAAAAAGTACAGGAGTTAAGATGTTGACCCTTGAGTTCCTTTTTTTTTTTTTAATAAGCTTGATGGGTTTTTCTTATTTTTTTAGGATAAGAACTTGTGGGTTGTTAAGCCTTTTTTCATTTTAGCTAATATTTTTTTTTAAAAGTAATTTAGACCATAGAAGTGGAAATTTTAGCTTTGATCTTGCATTTGTTTCAGCAAAGGCTTACTTAGCTGAGGTGGTGAAACTGTCTAGCTGAATCAAAAAGACATTTTCATTTTTTGGCAACTAAAATCTGATGGTATTGTTTAGCTGAAGTAACGAGATGATTTTGCTCACACACGTTGAATAATTGAAAATATAGTATGTACTAGGACCAGTAGTGTAGTGAAATACATTATGTACTGGAACCAATCGTGTAGATTAAGTTTGATTCCATGTATAATAAACCTAATAGTTAGATTGTGAGGTTAAATGCTCTGTAGATATAATAAGTTTGTGGTTGAAGCCTAAGATCATTTCTTTGGTATTGAACTAAGCAAATAAGGGATTCTTTTAATTGCACAATTTAGGAGCTTTATGCTTCCTTAGCAAGCTAATAATTGTCATAATTTAGTATGGTTCGAGTAGGTTGATATGTTTCTGAATTTTTTTAGTCTCAAGCTACTCAGCATATGGAAAAAACATGCATCCAGCTTGGTTGCTCCTTAATATGCAGTGGTATGTGTGGAGTGTGTCCTTAGCTAGTCTTAATTGTTCGGCTTTATTTTTTAATTTATGCTGTTCAATCTTGTACTTTGTACAGGTATTCTTGCTTGCTGCATCATCGTGAACAAGTTTAGGGTTATGATTTAGTGCTGTAGGGTTTTCCTTTTCCAAAATTCAATGGTGCCGGAAGGCTAGTGAAATATGGAGGGTTTCCAGACTATCAGTTGTCTAAAGGGTAAGCCATTATAAGTAGATGAATTCTTCAAATTTTCTTTCTATAGAGAAAGATGAGTGTGTTGATGCTGATAGCTGTCTGATGACTGGTTGCAGGTTCACTAGGCCATCAGTTCTTGTTATTTATTGTTTGGTTATCCAGTTTCCAAGTAGCTGTGGCACTGCAGACCCTGCTTGAGCCTAATCATGTTTCGTCTACATCTGAGCTAGGCACTCCACCTATTTCTGGACTTTTTGGACCTATTGAAATATCACCTTCTGTCTTCCCACGCTACCCTTATCCTGGTGAGAATTTAGCTCCTATGTACCCAACTTTCCCCACCACGTATGAGCCAAAATTAACCGGGAAATGCCCTGTAAATTTCACTGCTATGTCAAATGTCATAGACAGAACCGCATCTGATTGCTCTCAACCCTTGGCAGCTCTTGTAGGAAATGTAATATGCTGTCCACAGCTTGGTAGTTTGCTCCACATTTTCCAGGGTTATTTTAGTGGCAACTCTGATAAGTTGGTTTTGCAGAATGCAGTGGCTGATGATTGTTTTTCAGATATCATTAGTATACTAGCAAGCAGAGGGGCCAATATCACTATACCTACACTTTGCTCTGTTAAATCGTTAAATCTTACTGGTGGGTTGTGTCCTGTGAAGGATGTTGTTAACTTTGAGAAAATAGTAAATACAAGCAAATTACTGGAAGCCTGCAGTACTGTCGATCCTCTTAAAGAGTGTTGTAGACCAATTTGCCAATCTGCAATCATAGAAGCTGCTCTTGAGATTTCTGGGACACAATTGACAATCAATGATAATAGAGATTTGGTGACCGTGCCTAATCATAATGATCCTCTTAGTGATTGCAAAGGGGTGGTATTTTCATATATCTCTAGGAAGCTATCGGCAGATGCTGCAAATAGTGCATTCCGGATATTATCTGCCTGCAAAGTTAACAAGGGTACAGTAGTAATGATTTTCCTCCTTTATGAACTCTTCCTCAGTTTTTGCTGGACTGAATTTTATAAATGCAATGCCAATGTCACATCAATAATTTCCTGTGCATATATTGCATCTTCTGTGAGGTTCTCCTGTGTTTTGGAACTTTTCATGATGGAATGATGCGATAGTTGAAGAGAGGACAAAAGTGTAGGCAATATGTTATGAGTCTAGATCATTTGTTCAGCAAATGATGCTGCCTGCTTTTGAATCTATCTAGATGCTTTGTGTTACTTGCACACATTTCTGTGCACATAGCTTTATCATGAATTTGTGGAACTCAAGAAGGATCTGTTATATTTTTTTTGTTTATTCTTTCGGTTATTTTACTTTTGTTGACTCAATGTTTCATGTGCAGCTTGTCCTTTGAATTTCACACAGCCATTAGAAGTTATTAAAGCATGTCGAAATTTAGCTGCTCCCAATCCCTCCTGCTGTAGCTCGTTAAATACCTACATTGCTGGGATACAAAATCAAATGTTAATTACAAACAAACAGGCGATAATCTGTGCAACAGTTTTGGGGTCCAAGCTACGACAAGGCGGGGTCATGACAAATGTTTATGAGCTTTGTGACATTGACTTGAAAGATTTTAGCATACAAGGTTTATTTCCTCAGTTTGATACCAGTCTTTTAAAATTTTCACTCCATTTCATCCTCTATTCCATCTGATATCTATTACTTCTTTTTTTGTGGATTGTGTGTTGGTGGATGCCAAGCAGCATATGGACAACAAGGTTTGCTTCTCTCTCCCTCTCAACAATAGAGCTCATATACTGCAATTACATTTTTAGATTAAAGTAAGATTTCTTGGATACATACGGATGCCTAGTGCGAAAAGTGTGAATGGGATGTAGGGCGTGATTTGTATATTGAATGAAAATCTCCCACCCAAACCTGGCAGTTGGCTTCCTGGAAGTTGTGGGTTTTATTTGTGTATTTAGGATATTTGATGAAAACTTCTGGTTTGTGATCTAACTGAGGCCTGGTGAGATGATGGGTGTCGTGTTTTCCAATTTGCTTGAGAATGGAAATAAGGTTTTGTTCATTTGACGTGTTTTCCAATTTGCTTGAGAATGGAAATAAGGTTTTGTTCATTTGAC
>Ga0325401_1003689_pt1 | contig 14147 bp, 6 predicted proteins | sample PopdelMetagenome_FD_205666 | JGI IMG/M metagenome (GOLD analysis project Ga0325401, IMG submission 205666) | Populus deltoides microbial communities from Bellville, Georgia, United States - Xylem-PdKOR-R2 | ecosystem: Host-associated > Plants > Phyllosphere > Stem > Wood/Secondary xylem | place...
GTTGGCGTTATGATTGATTAACTGCACTAGTAAATAGTGAATGCTTCCTACTTTTTCCAGTCTTAAGAACTCTCTTTTCCTCTGCATTGCATTTCTTTAGTAATCTCTCTCGTTTCTTGCAAAACAAAATGCATCATAAATTCTCCAAAGGACATCAAAAGAATCCATATATATTGTCTCCAAGGACACTGCTCCATCTTTACTTTTCACCAAAGATTCCTCTATACAAGCACCAACCCAACTCATCAACAACGCCTTCATCCTAAACTAGTAGGGGCCAACTACATGAATCCTTTTCATTGACTGAAATTTCTGGAGTTCAAGCCATGCTTGCTCATTCAATTGAAGATTCCAGAATAGACTCCCTCAGAAAAGCCTCCACATGTTAGTTTTTACCAGGCAGACAGATTGAATCGAAGATGCCACATAATTAAATTGACTTTCCTATCCCAAGAGATCATGCAGTATGATTAGCTGAAACTGCTCCAATGAAATCAACACTCTTCCTGGGATTTTAGGAACAGATTGAAATGTATAAACCAGGATGACCAAACTTCAGAGACTACAATGCTCCAATGAGATCATGCAGTATTTTTTTTTTATAAAAGAGAGAGACTAGAATGCATTTGCATATGAAGTTATGAACTGCCACTAATTCACCAAAAAAATAAACTTCTGAATTCCTAAAGATATTTCAGACAGTCAAATGATACGAATGAAGATAATGGTGTTTTCATAAAAATAGGTGAAGAAAAGATCCATCCCATTCCAGGATTTTTGTCTTGGAAATGTCCCTTTTACTATGTTACTATCCTGAAAGGACATTCTCCAAAGGAAAGCAGACTTCCTGCAAGCATATGCTATACTAACAAGGATATATGTCAATTCCCATGGTAAACAAGAAAAGTGAGCATAAAAGGAAGTAATTCCCATGGCTAAACTATCATTGAATTTAGGCATCTTGATTGTTTGGCATAAAAAAGAAAAGAAAAGCAGCACTTTCACCTTCTTCAATCCATAAAAAAAGGGAACAATTGCAAGTAGCAGAACAAATAACAGAATCATGCAGTTAAAAGTTTCCACTAACAAATTTCCTATGCTCAGTGAGGTGAGAAACCATGAAAATGTTTTATATTCACCAAATCATGAACCACAAATCAACTATATCTGCCAGTTTATATATTTCTAACCAACCCCTCGTGTGTCCCCAATATACTATACAAATTCCTTCAATCAATGTACTTGTTTATCGCCAAAACTAACTCAAAATACCTACTTACAAATGGAAACAGAGAATTGACAAAGTTGAGGCGTCTTTTCTTGATGTTCATCTGCATTAAGGCGGAACCGAGACATTGTTAATGCCATCAAAGAGAGCAGACGATTTAAGTGATGGAGTTATGGTTTCCGGATCACCTGGCTACATGTGTATGTTTCATGCTTTCTGTTAATCATCATGGTCATCCTCACCTTCAGAATCTGTGTATAAGCAAAAAATTCACTATTAATAAGATACAACAACAAAAATTTAGGATATTCTGAACATATAGTTTTCTTCAAGGTGAGGAAAATTAAAAAAAAAAGATTGCCGCAGATCTCACATAAATTTAAGGCCTCCCCTAATGATTGAAATGCCTGGCCAACGATTGAGTGATTTATGAGCATCAACCAAGGCTAAAATATATTGTTTGACTATAGGTAATTTGGCATAACATCAGAATGTACCTCTTATATACCAGAAAGTACTGTAAGCATCAAACTTCTGTGTTGTTTCATTTGTAACCTAATATGATAGGTCATGGAAACAGAAAAACTTGAAATATGATACGCACTGTATTTTTCAAATAAGATAATGTATCTCCACCTTTTCATTTGCTGCACTCATCTTTATACTTTTTTAACGAACCTTAAATAACTCTGTTGTAGTTGTTATCACAACAATTCAATTTGTCTTAGAATTTCTACAAACATGAACATAATTTAATTTTCCATTAAACGTTGAAAAATGACCTACACACATTAACATTAACAAAATAGTAAAAGAGTGAGGTAAAACACCCTTCATTCCACTGTAACCCCATGCTCAATTACATTGTGGATTCACACAGTGCAATTTTATTTTTATTTTTTTGCTTTTATTTTAGTCATGCAAGTTTTTTTTTTTTTTTTTTTTCAATTTGATCCTTTCACATTGATTTTATTGGAAATCAGCCTTAATAATTTGTTTCGATGAACTCCCTGTTGGTCTTTCACAGAATATAAAAAAATCCTGCCAATTTATTGCACTCGATTTTACAAAAAATAGTTCGGATTTTTTTTTAGAAGATTGAAAATAAAAGTACTACAATTGAAGATGAGAAAAAAATGAAGCCCTCTTGTCCTTGAAAGGAATAAGAGAAGAAATCATGCATGAAAACTGAGGTTATGAGAGAGAAAATAGAGGAAAAGAAAGAAAGAAAAAAGGATCATCAGAATCACACCAGAGTTACATCGTCACCACACGCCACTGTGAAAGGAAGCTCCAGTCGAGATGATTCCAACAACACCAAGAAAGGATCTATCACAGTTCAGAAGAGGCTTGCATGTGCCTCCACTATTTGATGAAGGCTTTCCTCGTGTGTTTGTGTGTGTTGCATGCACAATCCATTTTTTATCTCTTCGTTCAATTTCGTCCCTATTTATTTAATAACTCTTTTAATTCAGTCCCATATTTGTCCCACCCGAGCTTGATGAAGGCCAACTGAGGAGAAAAGAAAAGGGAAAAGAAAGAGACAAAATAGCCCAATTAGTTCATTATGGTCATGTTCATGACTTAGATTGCGGGATAGCCTGGGTTGATTCAGGTCGATCCAATATGTTGACGTCTCATTATTAAAAAAAAATGTCATATTGAATTTTTTTAAAGTAAAACCACCTTTTGATTGGTCGTCTAGGTTATTTTTAGACCCTATAAGTAGACTACATGACATCAAGGCAAACTCTCACATGGTTTAATTTGAAGCCTAGCCTAGGCAATGAGTCGAGCCAAAAGGTTTCAAGGTTAACTCATTACACCGAGTTTAATAACATTGTCAAAGAGTTCTTTGTAGCTTGGACATTCCTTTTTTTTTTTTTTTATGTTCAAATAACCATCACTTCAATTTTTTTTAAAAAAGTTCAACTAGCATCGTCTTTAAATTATATTTTTAATCAAATCAGGTTTCAACAACGTCATCTTGATCACGTTATGAGTTTATGCCTATTGTTTTCTTTAAAAATATGCTTGCAAGAACATTGCTAACACTTTAAATCCATACCCGCGGCGTTACGCGAGCAACTCAATTTGTAAGTACTGTTTGTGAATTTTCCAAAATGTGTTAATGGTTAGCTATATAGAATATTATTGGGCATGTTCAGAAGAAGTTTATATGTATTGGAAAGTAATCAAGGAGTTAAGGATAAATCATTTTTCCAGGTGTAAACATAGTTGATAGGTTAAAGCTAACGTTCAACAAATCATAAAACTTTTCAATGACATGAATAAAAAAGCAATGTATTAGAGGCTCTCTACCCACAAAATGTTTAAAATGTAGTTAAAAATAAATAAATACATAATGAGAAATACAATTTTTTTCATTGAACAATAAGTTTTCTTGAACCTAGAATATTCAAATGGCATTTAGGTTATCATTCACAGGAACCTTAAATGCTTGAGCATGGTGGCTTCTACTTGCAATAAGAATTCCTATTGCATTCCTATCACATCATAGAATTCTAACAAATCAATGTAGAGTACTGTTAATAATGCAGGCGTATTCCAATCTTCAGTCATCTTTTGTTTCCCCCAAGCTTTCCTTGGGTAAAACACCAACAAATCCCAAACAGTTTTACTATGTCCCACATACTGCTAGAAACAGATGCTAAATGCAAGTCTTACTGTATAATATTAGTAAAGCAATGATAAGGCTAGTTGTTTTTTTCATGAAAATTTCACCCTGCATATACATCAATTGAGTTTTGTTTTCTTTCATTGTGTTTATGCTTGTGCTTGTGTATAGAAAAAGCTGCAAATTTGTGTTTGGAAATCATGCCCCTTACCTGAACGAACATCATCACTAACTTGGCCTCCCGCTTGGATTTGTGCCATGACCATCCCAACCATCAAGATCCACCAATAAATATGAAGAACAAGCAAGGAAAACAGAAGAGTGTTGAAGAGATAATAATAGATAGATCCATCCACCATTTGCTTTTCCTTGTTGAGGGCCGAAACAATTTCATAGCTGTGATGAAGTATGCAAAAACTTAATACCAGAAAAAAAATAACAAGCAGGCATTATGTTTCTTCTCAGAAAAATAAGAAAAGATAAAATGAATAATAAGACGTTAAAAATGAACTGCCACTGTTTAATACTCTATTTACACCTAGAGTTCTACTCTTTTTTCTTTCTTTTTTTCTCCTTCTTTTCTGTCTATTGGATTTAAATGCTTGCTAGAGTAAATATTATCTCTCAACTGCAATCCTTAACAGTGCTATAATAGTTCAAAATCCACTACTAAGACATTTATACAAAAAGAATGTTCAGAGTTGGAGGCTGTATCTGTATCTCTAATAAATTATAGTTAAAAAAGCTCAACTCTTTTGCCGGTGAATATATGGAAAGTTCAAATTATGGCCCAAAAAAACATGTTTTATATTGCTGGAATGGAAAGAATATTGAGATTGGATGGGTGTTGGACTGTACTGAGAAACAGAAGCAGTGAGTGAAGGGAATTAGAAGAAGCAAACTGAAAAGATTAGACATGAGATTCATGATGTCCTGGCCATGAATGCCTCCATTAACAACACAAGGAAAGAGCTGTTCTGGTAATTGGTCCACAAGTGTTCATGATAATGATCATAGGGCCAGAAGATAACTATAGTTGCAAGATTGTGGGCTGAATAAGAAAAGACTGTCTTGACATGTATCAGAAATTAGCACAATTACAAATTTCCTAATTCAGCAGGATTGTTTTGGCGGCTTCTATTTAGAGTATTTAATAAGTCCCACAGCTACTGAAAGTGAAACCAATCACATAATAACAAAAACACTTGGCCAACCAAAATGCAAGAGGGCCTACGTTGCAAGGTCACAAAGAGAAAAACTGTGAAGAGTTCATACATAATTGCACTGTCTCACCAAAAACTTCGACATTATATCATATTAGAAATAGCCAGGCAATGCTGAAATGGCAAATATCTGAATCTACCTATTTTTCCTGCTAACTCAGTTCTCACAGGGAAAAATTCTAATGAAGCGTATTTATTTATCCACCTAAAGAGTCTTACAAAATAATTGGAGCAATGCAGAGGATGATAGTGTTCTCAGGGTAGATAGGTAGGAATGTCAGATATACTTCGATATCTAATCAAAAAGAAATTTAGATCCAAACTTTCAATTTTTTTGTATAAAAATGGCTTGAGAAAATTATAGAGGTCCTCTCATTTGAGGTTATCTTTATAAATTCTCAAATTAGACCTCCTGCATCATAAGAATCTCATGGTTTCTCAAGTTCTGTGTCATTTCAAGGAAAAGAGGAAAGCAATGACTATTGATAAATTATTGCCTTGCCAGATACTCACCTTGTGCTCCTAAGTATCCAAAATGGGTAGTAAATGATGCGGAGTATGGTCCAGAAGAGAACAAAGAGAAGGAAAAAAACACTAGCCATCAATTCGTAGCCACTATATTTTGACATCTTTGCTATTTCCATGAACACATCAGTTGCATCATGCAGGGCTAAAACAACAGCACCAACACGACCAAACCTGCAAGAGGAAGCAGATTGTAAAGACAACGTGCAGGCATCTTTAGTACAAAAGTATGACAGTATGATGGATGTATTGTGTTAAATTTGTTTATACATTTTCTATGTTCTTATCCGGGATAAAAATGTATTTGAGTTTGCATGGAGTCATCCTCTTATACTGTAGCTGTTGATAATCAGTATTACATTATTGTTGGGTTGTTTTTATTTTTTGGGATAAATAATCAGTATCAATGCTCTTAAAACATAGGAAGTGGAAAACAAATTTGAAGTTGAAGCCCTTTGAAACATACCTAAGAATGTAGGACAGAACAATGAGAAAGACAGTTACAATGTGATGGCCCATGGATACACCAAAGTCTGAACGCCTGGTTTCCCAAAAAACCAAAGCAAATATAGAGTATGTATAGAACCCACCAGCATACATGTACAATACCTTCAATTCGAATCTGTGCACGAAGAGAATAATCAGTCAGCTAAGCATGATCATATGAAACTATGAAATTGTATACTTATAAACCTAACAAAATCGATGGAAGGGAAATCTAATGCTAAAACTAGCTTAATTCTGCTATCTATAGTAATAATAGGAAAGATGTTTTTAATTAGTTGGAGAGCTCACTTAAGTTTCTGATCAGGCCAAACTTGATCACCAGGTCCTACCCAAAAATATTTAGTATCAGTGAACCAAGGTTCATCATATGAAACATAAAGAGCCAAAATCTCAGCACAAAGAAAATAAACACATTTCCATGCGGACTCTTTGAATTTATTAACTTTCTTCCGGTTTCCATGTATCCCAACATCCACTGTAACATGCCCCTTCCCAAAAATAAATCTTCTGGCTAAACACTGCAATAGAAATAAACAGCTGTTTGTTGTCACGCTTCTGATTTACCATGGAATAACTAACTGGCAAGATAAATATTTTCACATACAATGAAAAACTTGAAAAAGCAATATTGCTCCATCCAAGGTGAATTTGCCCTAAAATAAAAAAGGCAAAGGATGAAAGAAACAAAAAGGTTGATTCTCCCAAAGCACTTTCAACATCAAAAGCAGAACTATCAGCCAACAGCAGGTAAATAAATGGTAATAATTAACAACAACAATTTGATATGGCGCCAACCATTAGTATAACTACTCAACCCCAGAATATTACATGCATGAAAAAACATAGTCCACCATTACAAGCAGTAAGAACGTAAGGGAGTAGTAAGATGATACCTCAAAGACATATTTGTCAAGAACAAATCTTACTGAAAAGAAGAAGACAGCAAATAATGGAATGGCAATGAAGTCAGTGGCCACTGGGTATGACTCTGACTCCCAATCGATCAAGTTGTTGATTCCCAGAACACCCATTTGAATGTTTTGATGGAATTTAGAGAGACAGCGAGATAATAAATAGAGAAATAGTGAGGATTGGAATCTTGGATTGTTGCTTGAAACTTTAGCCAATCTCTGCCTGTGGCTGGCTGGTGATGTTTTCCTGGAAAGAAGCACAAAAAATAATTGACTTCGGAGTTTGACTCCGGCTCCTCAACTTTGACTCGAAGCAAATTTGACTGTGGCTGTGGGTGATGCAATTGGACCTGCCCCAAAATTGAAAAACCCAAGTCCAAAAATAATTACGTAGGCCCTTAACCAGCATTAAATATCCTCAATTCAGTCCCCCAAATATATATATATATATATCCTCTTTTTAATTAAATTTTTGCATCTTGCTGTTTTATTTTTCCATTATTAAACTATATTAACTCCTTTTTATCCCCCTCCCCCCATGTATTTTTTTTTACAAAAAAACAATAAATTGAAAATTTTTTTAGGTTTGATTGGTCAAAATTTCTCATGTTTTGACAAGACAAACTTTTAAAAGGTACATTGAATTTATTGTATGGGGAGAAATTAAAAGACTAAGGATTAAATTGATAAAATTTGAGAAGTCCTATTAATTTAATCAAGGATTTAATTGAATATTTTTTATTTTTATAACTGATTATAACTTCAATTGATAAGATTTGAAAATCTAGGGACTATTTTAAAAAAATGAAAACATAAAGCGTTTCATTTAAATATGGCAAAGGACCCAAATGGGAATTTTTATTGATTTGGCTTCGACTTTAGGCCATATTGCACAATTGAAACTTGGAGGGTATTAAAACCAAAAAGATGCTGACATTCAATGACCAACTTGAATTTTATCAGGGTTGAACGACTTTGTTTCAAAGCCTTGATATAAAAGGCTTACATGACCTTTGTCTTCTTCTTCAAGAGCGATTAGAAAACCTAGCCCCCAAGATCAAAAACCCTAATTGTGCTCCTTCTCATCTTCTTTCGATCTAGCATTATCGTCGTCATTGTTTAGCCTAATTTGGGCATCGCTTTGATCAATTTGAATGTCATTCTTTCACATGTTTGGCGTTGTTTGATGTGTTTTGCTAGCCTTTATGTAGAAATAGAAAGTGGTTATCCTTGTTGTCTTCAACAATTATTCTATTGATTTTTATAAAAAAACATTTTTGCTTTCATACTGGCTTATCATAGCCTAGCTGTTTTTTTTAGTTCGTAGTCCTTAACGATGTTAATGCTAGCCTTGTGATCCAAATTAGAAAAAATTAGGGTTTTGGGTTTCCCCAAGACTCTAGATAAGCAACTGTAAGGTTTCATTCTAGCATTTAAATATAAGGCTTAGGGTTTCCGAAAACCTTGAGTGATTATACCTATGTCTAGTCAACCTTCAACCTTCAAGTTTAAGTATATTTGTACTTTTTTGTTTATTATGATTTTATTTTTAAGTTTAAATGCTTGTGAATGCATGTTATGGCTATATGTTTGTGAATATCGATGCTTGGTAAAACTGATATGATCATGTGAGGAATATATAGATAATTAAATTTATATTGATATGCTTTAAATGTGAGGATTTTGTTATGAATGGCTTGTGATTGAGGAGGCTCACCCTTTCTGATCCAATTTGAAAAAATACGTATTGAATTTAGATAGAAAGAGCTTATTTGCTCACCTTTCATAAGCTACTTTGAGAGTTTACTATTTCCTGATTGTGTGTATGTTGGGTAGTTTGAGTCCCTTTTTTGATGATAAGAATGTGTATGCAAGTATGGTACTAGTGATGGATTCCTTATGTGGTTGTTAGTTTTTCAGTGTTTTGGGATTGTATTGCTCATATTTTTATCATTGTTTACTGAGTTTCGAATATGCCATTTTTAGGATAATTTCTTTTGAATAAGTAGAGTCAAACCTAACACCAAGGTAGGTCTTTTAAAAAACCTATACATTATCAAGTTTAAATGTTTTTGGCGTATATGACCAAGATCAATACCTGATCTCATCTTGTGTTCTTGACATATCCTTGATCATTCTTGAACAAGCTTGTCCACTTACTAGCATAAATATGTACAAACACTAATAAAGGGTAATAAACTAAAATTGGATTATAAAAGGTGATTGTTAATAACACATCACAAGGAAAAATGAACCCTAAAAAGGTCATTGTAAAAACATTTCCAAAAAGATAACTTAATGTCACTAGACCCTACTCTTAAGTAAATGAACATGTAAAAAGGTCATTATTTATATATCTAAGGCAGCGATGTAAGACCTCATTAAATAAAAATATGAGTAAACCTTGGTACCATAGAATAAATAAACCTTAACCAATCATTATCCATGAGCCACTATTGTATAAACAACAAGTTTAGTAACAACTCTTTCTAGAATTTGAGCTGGATTTAATAAACCTAATAAAAACTCATCCAATTATTCACTATCATGGTCTAATACACCACAATGGGTCATATGTTATGATCACAAATAAATTTTCATAGATATATGTCAATTCACTATGTATTTGGGAGTAGAAAACATGACTTGGACCTTAGATTGGATAGGTTTAACCTCGAGATTCACCAAGGGTTTAACTCAATATAGTAGACCCGATATCATTTATGTAGATAGACTATTAACAAATTAAGCACAACAAACCATTAGAAATAAAAGGTAAGTATTAATGCAGCTTACTTTAGATAACATGTTTTAGGGTAATAATATCTTCCTTTTAGCATAATCAATCATTTACCTCAGAACTCTAAAGACCAGTTAGGATTTATAATGATCATAATACTAGGTAGTGACTCATTTTTATAAGTTTCAAACATTTCCCCCTTTAAACACCAAATAATATTTCCCTTTTAAGAAGAGGGTAGGTCACCGCGATGTTAGATATGACATCGTGCATCAGATTAATCTTTTTTAAAAAAACTAAAAAAATAGGTTTAGGCATTGCTAATATGTTTTCTAAAAGAAAAAAATTAATCATGAATTTAAAATCTAACACATCTCAGATGATTTTTTTAAAATATTAAGATGATAATATATTGGACTATATTTAAAAGAAATATTAAGACGACAACATATTGGATCAATTTAGATCAACCTAGGTTAACTTGCCAAACTTGCGACACCAATAATGAAACTGTGATAACTTCATAAAAAATAAACCAAAATAATTAAAGATGTCCAATTCCCAATCAACTCAATGTTAAATGACAAAACTAGAAATAAAAATATTTGATTTAAAAAAGGATAAAAAATAAACATCCAAGTAGACTTGGATTAACCCGCAATCTAGATCATACACCTTATCTAAATCTTTTTCTTCTAATTATACGTCAATCAGGTGTGTGAGACTTTTTTTTATATCAAACAACAAAAATAATTTTTTATTAAAAAAAGATGGTGTGTAGAGCTAAAAAAAATATGAGTGTTTTTTAAAGTTAAATACTGCCTTTTTTTTTAAGTCAAGTAACAAAAAGAGACTTTTAAATAACAAACAAAATGATTTCTTAAGCTTAGCTGAAAATGTATTAGATAAAAAAATAATAAAAAGCTAGGCGCGTTGGCCTACCTATGCACTTAACCATGAAAAAAGGCCTTATCTATGTGCCTCTATGCTATAATTCTTTTTTATTTTCAAAAACAAAACAGACAACTTTTGGCCTGTACCACGCCACAAGTCAAGTATGGGCCAACCTACCTAACTAGTGACTCTGAGTCATGAGACAACAATAACCATATAAACTAATTAAAAATTAATTAAATCCTAAATAAAATTGCAATGCAGTGGAGACTAATGGTATTAGTTGGTACTAATATCAGGAATTGTTATGATTAGTCTGCCACGCAGTGGAGACTAGTGGTATTGGTTGGTATTGATACCGAGAATTGTTATGATTAGTCTACCATATAGTAGAGACTAATGGTATTAATTGATACTGATACCAAGAATTGTTATGATTAATTTGTCATGTAATAGAGACTAATGATATTATTTAATACTGATGCCATGATTTATTGTGATTAGTTTGCCATGTGGTGGAATGATATTAATTTAGTTTGCCCCGAGATGGTGACTAATGATACCAGGTGTACTGATATCAAGATTGAATGGTTGGCCATATGTAAAGGTGGAAGATTACAAGCTTATTGCCAGGGAAATATTTGGAATGGAATCTTGGTTATACATATGTAAAATAAACTTTTTAATGAGGTATAAATGTTTATTTATGTTAATGTATATTGTGTTTTAGGTACCTCGTATACCAGACATAAGTAATAAATTCTTTGTTTATGTTTATAGATTAGGTATCTACTTTGTACGTAAATGTTTTAAAAATTCCTTTTTGGTTATGTAACGAAGAATATAAACTAAATGCATATGTAATTTGGAACTAGATTTATCAAGTATGTAATTTTAACTAAATAATTACTTTTATTTTGTGTATCGAAAATTATAATGTATGCTCAAATGGTTTTATTATTGTTATTGCTATATATTATACTGATGATTGGTCTATCATATGGATTGATAAAAGATGATAGGGTGAAAGGGTAGGCTTAAGGTTGCCTGATGTATTGAGATTGATATGGTGATCTAGAAGGGTTGGATCTAATGTGTATAAAGTGTTGATGTGTCAATTGCAGGATTGAGATTTTGGAGAAACTCTACCAAAATTTCATTAGAATTATTTCTAACATAAAAAGATTGCATGAAATTAATCAAGTGGTTAAAGGTTATTGAGTAACCAAAGAAAAACAATTCTTGGTATTTTTCATATAAAGTATTGTTATGAAATGTACAACATGGTTGAAAAATTTAAGGTTACAAGTATTATTTTCTCAGGAACCAAATCCACACTCACAACCTCAAAGGTATGAAGATCTCCTTCTTAACTTCTTTCAGCTTTTATATAAGGTAGTGATATAATCTTTATCATAGAAAGCACTTCTTCAACTTTTATGGTCACTAGCCTTCCATTGAGCACATATTTGAGCTTTTGATGGAAAGATAATGCCACCACTCCTACAACATAGATCCAAGGTCATCCTAACAATATGTTACCATATTAATAACTTATAAAGTGACCTGAAATTGTTATGGTTCAATGACAACTATAAAAATATTCTATGTCCATATCACTGATCACTTGCCTTAGTAAACCACCATAATCCCTTGTCATTATATTGCTTGTATGCATATATGATGTATCAACCAAAAAATGGTCTAAAATTTGCCTTGGAAGCACATTAAGTGTTAAGCAATTATTTATTAGTACCTTGGTTGTGATGTAATCTTTACACTCAATCCGGACATGCAATGACTTGTTGTGTCTAGTGCCTTTTAAAACTAGTTCATCTTCAGAGAAAACAGGTAGTTGGTGGCCTAAATGCTTTCCACCATATGTTTAATGGTATCAAATATGATACCTTCAAGAACTTATGTTTCATTTAAAACCTTATAAAGTTCCTTTTTATATGGTTTTAAACACAAAATAAGAGAGAGTAGGGATATCCGATTTGAGGTTTTCTTTAGTTGGTCAACCATGCTATAATTATGATATTATATCAATTTGATAAGTTCAATGGCTTCTTCATTGCTTATTGGCTTATTGACTTTATCATCATTTACAAGTTTTTCTACTACATTTCATTTTGCCTTCATTTATCTTTCCAACTCTTCTAGAGTAAAACACCTTTCACTTCTTGTCAAACCTCTAACCTTGATCTGCATGATTGGGTATGACTCTTCATTAAGAAAGGCTTATCCATAATTATAGGGAAAAACATAATAGTTACTAGTGGTTGTTATTGGAGGACCATTCCATATTGATTGGTACTTGTATACCTTTACTTTGTCATGTCTCTGGCCAAGCATACAACATGCCCTGGGAACGAGACTGAATGTAAGCACTACTTTCCACCCACGAATTGATGGTCAATCCGAAAAAGTTATTCAAATTCTGAAAGAGTTATTGAGAGCATGTGCCTTGGAATTTAGAGGGGGCACTATGAGAAACACATATCTGTAGTGGAATTTACATATAATAAAAACTATTAGGCAACAATATGGATGGCCCTATATGGTAAAAAGTGCAGAACACTGATATGTTGAGAGGACATAGGGGATCAAAATTTGTATGAAGTATAACTAATCCAAGTTACCATCGAAAAGGTAAGGATTATTAAAGATTGAATGAAGGCAGCCTAGGTTAGGCAAAAGAAGTATGTAGACACATGAAGAAGTCTTCTCGAATTTTGTATGAAAGACAAAGTATTTTTTAAGGTGGCCCCATAGAAACATATGTTGAGATTTTATATGAAAGAAAAACTAGCCTCGAGATTCATTGGGCCATTTGAAATATAGAGATGAATCAAACTTATGACATATGAGTTGGACCTACCTTTGCAATTAGCCAAATTCATAATGTATTCCATGTCTTTTTAGTGTGAAAATCCAAAATGGACCCTATATAAATACTACCGCAAGTACCAGTATAGGTGAAAGAAGATTTAATACTCGAAGTGAAAATGATAAAAGTACTCGAGTGTGGTGAAAAGGAACTTCGAAGTAAGAAGATTCTCATCTTAAGAGTTATATGGTGAAGTTCACAAATTAAAGAAGAAACATGAAAGAGGGAATCTGAAATATGGAAGAAATATTCCAGCTTATTTTTAGACCCAAGTATGACACCTAAATTTTGAGGATGAAATTTCTTACTAGGTGAAGAATGTAAAATCTGAAAAAAAAAGAGAAGAAATTGATAAGAAAGAAAAGTTGAATAAATGACTATGAATCTAGAGAAAATAAAAATGAATAAACTCATATGAACAATTTTGATTGTTAAGGGTTAGGAATAAAAAGACTAGTTGACACGATCAAAGAGTTGATATCTTATCCCAAGTGTAGGAGTGTCAAAGTAATAAATAACCCGCCAAGACCAGGGTCGAACCATAGGGAGGTGAACTATATAAATTATAAACAACAACAACAACAACAACAA